>ERZ826146.99-NODE-99-length-97246-cov-6.098805_pt1 | contig 97246 bp, 99 predicted proteins | sample MGYA00519857_ERZ826146 | MGnify/ENA primary metagenome ERZ826146 (study PRJEB31778, sample SAMEA3449222) | human gut metagenome | biome: human gut; feature: human-associated habitat; material: faeces | place: United Kingdom | collected 2010/2012 ...
AGTTCCTGATAATAAAACAGGATCTTCCATTTTCTTAATAGAATCTAAACTGAAAGCTCCGGCAAATCCTCCAAGACCTCCTAAAACTTCTGGTCTCATAGTTCCTTTTACATGCTCTTTCATAAGTTCAACTGACTTGTAACCTGCTTCGATATCAACACCAGCATTCTTGTAATCCATCTTTTTTCCTCCTGAATATCCTGATTCTGTATCACTGTATCTTCCGCACGATCGCGGTTTTATGTCACTGTCCTTATTGTACAAAAAAAACGCTAAAAAAGCCAATAGTATTTTATTATTGGTTTTATTAGCGTGGCTAATTAATCTATGTGGTAAGTTTTGTTTTTCTTATAAAATATTGTAAGAAATTTTTCCCGGTTATCCTTCTATCCCCTCTGTTGCTGAAGCAACGACATCGGATACCTCCATGATCTCCGGTGTGCCACCACCGTATTCTGCATCGTTTGCCACTTCATCCGGGTCCGGGTTTTCTTCTTTTTTTTCATCATCCCAAAGGGAATCATACTCTTCTTTCTTCTTATTTTCGTTCAGCACTGCCATATTCTTTGCTGCCATATACAGTTCCATGCTGTATTCCATCAGTTTTTTCTCATCGGAGGCTGGTACTTTTGCACCCTTCATGATCCTTCGTGCCACTTCCATGATCTTTATCATATCCTCTGAATATTCTTCCATGGCCTCGCCCTGCTGCTTAGAAACCTCTGCATTAAATAGTGCTGTATGCTGTGCCATGATCTGTTCCATGGTCTTGCTGTACTCTTCATATTTTTCTGCAACAGCACGATATGACAGGTCTAAGGTTACCGCCTCTTTGGCAAATGCTTCTTTTCCATTTGGTGTTGCCTTTATTTTTTCATCTAATGCTTTTTTCTGTTTTGCTAAAGACTTTTTCTCTTCCCAAAATTCACGCAGTGGTGCGGAATAAGTCTTTCTTGCTTCACCGATCTTCATATGATCACATCCTTGTCTGTGTTTTTGAACTGTCGTGTTCTATATCATATGTATCGACCGGATGCAGGAATTTGATTATATGAAAAACCAAAAAGAAGATACCTGCCCTGCAGCAGATATCTTCTCCTAAAGATCCTATTTCTATTTTTTACAACTCACAATTATTAACAGTTCTTGGGAACGGAATGACGTCACGGATATTACCCATTCCGGTCAGGTACATGACACAACGTTCAAATCCAAGGCCGAATCCTGCATGACGGGTGCTTCCGTATTTACGCAGATCTAAATAGAATCCGTAGTCTTCTTCGTTTAAACCAAGCTCTTTGATCCGTGCAAGCAGTTTGTCGTAATCATCTTCTCTCTGGCTTCCACCGATGATCTCACCAATGCCAGGTACTAAGCAGTCCATTGCTGCCACTGTCTTGCCATCCTCGTTTAACTTCATATAGAATGCTTTGATCTCCTTCGGATAATCGGTTACAAAGACCGGACGTTTGAACACTTCCTCTGTCAGATAACGCTCATGCTCTGTCTGTAAGTCACAGCCCCAGGATACCTTATATTCAAATTTGTCGTTGTTCTTCTCTAAGATCTCGATCGCCTCTGTATAGGTCACATGTCCAAAATCAGAATTTAACACATGGTTCAGGCGGTCTAACAGTCCCTTATCCACAAAACTGTTGAAGAAATTCATCTCTTCCGGTGCATGCTCTAACACATAACGGATCACATATTTTAACATGCTCTCTGCTAAGATCATATCATCCTTTAAATCTGCAAATGCGATCTCCGGCTCGATCATCCAGAACTCTGCTGCATGACGGGTCGTGTTGGAGTTCTCTGCACGGAAAGTCGGTCCGAATGTATAGATGTTTTTAAATGCCATCGCATATGTCTCACCGTTCAACTGTCCGCTTACCGTCAAATTGGTCGGCTTATTAAAGAAATCCTTTGTATAATCTACGGTACCGTCCTCGTTTGTCGGCACATTGTCTAAATCCAATGTGGTAACTTTAAACATCTCGCCTGCACCTTCACAGTCACTTCCCGTGATCAATGGAGTGTGAACATATACAAAGTCTCTCTCCTGGAAAAACTTATGGATCGCATATGCGGTTAAAGAACGTACACGGAAAACTGCCTCAAACGTATTGGTTCTTGCTCGCAGATGAGAAATTGTTCTTAAATACTCAAAACTGTGGCGTTTTTTCTGCAGTGGGTAATCCGGTGAAGACTGACCTTCAATAGCAACCTCCTCTGCCTGGATCTCAAATGGCTGTTTTGCCTGTGGGGTCGCTACTAATTTTCCGGTAACGATGATTGCCGCACCGACATTTAATTTTTCTACCTCTGCAAAATTTTCTAAGCCATCTGCATATACAATCTGTAATGGCTCAAAAAAAGTTCCGTCATTTACAACAATAAACCCAAAATTCTTAGAGCTTCGGATGCTTCGCACCCAGCCGCCGATCGTCACTGTCTTATCCAGATATTCTTCCTGGTTCCGATATAATTCGCGTATATTTACCAATTCCATCTCTAATCCCTCTGTTCTATTTCTTACTTTCCTGTCGTTGTATCAATGGTATCCTTTACTTCTGCATTTTCAGAAGTATTGTCTGTATTACCTGTATCTTCACTTCCATCAGACTGTGTCTGTTCTGTAGTGTCCTCGGAAGTAGTCTCTACATATTTTACTTTTGCCTGTTTGATCAATTTATCTTTGGCTTCCTGCTCAATATACATACGTTTTACCATAGTTTCCGGATAGACGTCAAACAGATCATCCTTTTTATCAAATTTCAGGGTGCTCATCATCTTGTCTACGAATTTGTCATAATCCTCACCGCTGGCTTTGATCCCTTCTTTTGCAGCAACTGCTTCCCATACTAAATCGCTCTTGATATAGTCCGGCATCAGTTCTTTGAGCTGCTTGTTAAAATCATCCTCTGACATTCCATAGGTGTTCTGTAAGAAATCTGCAAATTCCTGATCCTGATATTTTGCCATTCCTTTATAATAGCTCTTTAATTCTTTGGTACGCTCTTTGGTCAGAGAATCCGGAATATCACTGATCTTACTGATCTCTTTTAACTTATCCGTTAAAGCATCTCCTACTGCTGAATTGTTATTGTTCTCTAAAGAATCGGATACATATTTCTTTAACTCTTCAACTGTAGATACTCCGTAATAATCGTTGTAATTGTCTTTGACATATTCATCGGTCAATGTATCATAAGTCGGATAACTCTCATCCTGAATGGAGTTGATCGTTACTTTAAAGACAACATCTTTTCCTGCTAAGTCCTCACTGCCGTAATCTTCCGGGAATGTCAGGTTCAGATCTACGGTTTCACCGACTTTTTTACCGATCAGACCGGACTCAAATCCGTCAATAAATGTACCGGAACCGATCTTTAAATTGTAACCTTTTGCGGAACCGCCGTCAAAAGCCTCTCCGTCTTTGGTTCCTTCATAATCAATATTTGCAACATCACCATCTGCAACGGTGTCTTTTTCCTTATTTTCCGTATAGATCGGGGCAGTTAAGAAATAATTCTCAATGGTCTCCTGTACACTGTTATCAGAGATTTCATAGCTCTTATCTACTTCCACTTCAATATTCTTATAATCCCCAAGTTTTACCAGTTTTTCTGCACTGTCCGCATTTCCTGTACTTGTACTGTTTTTGCTGCTACCACATCCGGATAAAGCCGCCACTGTAGAAATGCACAAAAAAAGTGCTATCATTTTTTTTCTCATAGTCTCTACCTTTCCTTACGATATTTTAGAACTTCACAAGTATTTACGATACCACACTTTGTGGGGATTGAAAAGATTCTTTCCGATAAATTAATAAAGATTTCACATATTGCTTTTTCTATAAATCAATGATACAATGAAAATCAAGTCTGATGATAAGGAGGTCTATATCGTGAGCCCATTAACAGTTGTACTAATTGTTATCGCCGTGGCTATGTTAGCTGCCGTCATCGCACTGTATTTCGTAGGAAAGAAAGCACAGAAGAGACAGGAAGAGCAGAATGAACAGTTAGCCGCTACTGCACAGACAGTATCAATGTTGATCATAGACAAGAAAAAGATGAGATTGAAGGATTCCGGTCTTCCGGCAGTTGTCATTGAACAGTCTCCAAAAATGCTTCGTCGTTCCAAACTGCCTATCGTAAAGGCAAAAATTGGTCCAAAAGTTATGACATTGATCTGTGATGCTTCTATCTATGACAGTATTCCTGTGAAAAAAGAAGTCAAAGCAGTGGTCAGTGGTCTTTATATTACCGAGGTAAAAGGACTCCGCGGTCCAATCGAAAATAAAGATGAGAAGAAGAAAAAGAAATTCTTCAAAAAATAGGACATGCTAAAAAGGAGCTACCACACCAGCTGATTGAAATCAGCAGTGTGGTAGCTCCTTTTTTATCTGTTTCTCTTTACTCGTAATCTAACATTGCATCCATATTTCCATGAAGCTGGTCTAAATACTCTTTCAGTTCTCCGGAAACTTCCGGATTACGAAGTGCAAATTCAATATTTGCCTGTAAGAATCCAATCTTGCTGCCCACATCATAGCGGTGTCCCTTGAAGTCATATGCATAGACTTCCTGCTGTTTTGCAAGACGTTTTAATGCATCGGTAAGCTGGATCTCGCCACCTTTTCCTGCTCCCTGTGTCTCTAATAATGGGAAGATCTCCGGTGTGATGATATAACGTCCTAATACGGCAACATGGGAAGGTGCATGTTCAGGGTCCGGTTTTTCTACCATATCATGTACGCGGTACATACGATCTGAAACCCGCTCTCCATCAATAATTCCATATTTATTTACAACTTCTTCCGGTACCGTCTGAACGCCTAAAATACTCGACTGACATTCCTCAAACTGCTCGATCATCTGACCTAAGCATGGTGTTTTCGATACTACGATATCATCGCCGAGTAATACGGCAAACGGTTCATCTCCAATAAACTGTTTTGCTACTAATACGGCATGTCCAAGTCCTCTTGGCTGTTTCTGGCGGATATAATGTACATTTGCCATATCTGCGATCTCGCGTACCATTTTTAAATAGTCTGTCTTTCCGGTCTTTTCTAATTCCATCTCTAACTCGATAGAGCGGTCAAAATGGTTCTCAATGGTCTGCTTGCCTCTTCCTGAGATAATGATAATATCTTCAATACCGGATGCTACTGCCTCTTCAATAATATACTGGATGGTCGGCTTATCCACGATGGGAAGCATCTCTTTTGGCTGTGCCTTGGTTGCCGGCAAAAAACGTGTTCCTAATCCTGCTGCCGGTATAATCGCTTTGCGTACTTTCATATCTGTTCCTCCTATGCCTGTAGTTTAAAATCCCTTGCATCTTTCGATTTAATATTCATCTGTATCCGGCAATCTGCTAAATGCTCATAATTAGCTTCTAACGCGTATGCCACGTTTACGTTAATATTCTCTTCTGACTCTTCTACCTGTATTTTTTCCGCATCAATGCCGATAAACAGGTTTCCAAACGGCGTATTGTAATAAGTGATATTTTTCTTATTTTCTTCAAACACCATATGGACATTCGTCACACCTTTTTTCGTGACATCCAAAGAATCCTCGGTCAGCTTGATGATATTTTTCGTGCTTCCCTCAAATCCCTCCATGACTTCATCATAGATGATATAGTGCTTTCCGTTTTTCTTATAATAACTTCCGGCTGTTACGATCTCGACCGGCTCTGTTTCTGTCTCCTGTGCGAACTGTAATCCGCTGATGGTTACAATTACGTCTTTTGTCATATCAATACTCCTCTATCGGAATGAGCTGTGTCTGCTCAATGTCATATGGCAGAATAGAATTGGCAAACTGCATAAACTTCTCTGCCGCATCGCTGACATAGAACTGGTATTTTTCCTCCCCATCCTTTGTTTTTCCATCATTTGCAATTCCCTGCTCTGCTAAAAGCCGTCGTAATTCCACGGCTGTCTCATAAGCCGGATTGACCAGATTCACGCCTTCTCCCATGATCTCCCTTACGGTTGAACGCAGCAGCGGATAATGGGTACAACCTAGGATCAGTGTATCAATATCTGACTCCTTAAACGGCTGCAGATAACGTTCTGCCACGGCAACGGTTACCGGGTCTTTGATCCATCCCTCTTCCACTAAAGGAACAAATAAAGGGCATGCCCTGCCCATAACCTGTGCGTCTTTATTTTCTCTATGTATGGTTTTTGTATAAATCTCACTGCGGATCGTACCTTCTGTTCCGATGACTCCGATCTTTCCATTTTGTGTTGTCTGCGCCGCAACTTTAGCCCCCGGCTTTACAACACCGATAATCGGAATGTCTAACTCCGGTTTGATCGTCTCTAATGCAAACGCACTCGCCGTATTGCAGGCAACTACAATTGCCTTGACATTTTTTGTCCGTAAAAAACGGATGATCTGTCTGGAATATCGGATAATGGTATTCGGTGACTTACTTCCATACGGTACGCGTGCTGTATCTCCAAAATATACAATTCTCTCATCCGGTATCTGACGCATGATCTCCCGTGCCACCGTCAGACCGCCGACACCGGAATCAAACACGCCAATCGGAGCATGGTTCAAGTCACAATGTTCCGTCATGTTCTATTCCTCTCAAAATCTTTCTACTCTTTTCATTTTAACTGTTTTCCATAAAATATTCAAGTCAGCAAACATAAGCATTACAGATAATGATTGAGAAATGACAAATATTTAAACTGTATCTTATAGTCGCTGTCCTCTATAATAGAGTCATATTCTTCCTGTGTCAACACTTCCTGCAAAGATGTTTCGGCTTTCTCATCGATCACCTCATACATGCTCCCCTGAAAGCACATATTCGGATACATCACACACCACCAGTTTTTTCCGGCTCCTTCTCCGATAACCACTTCGACCGCTTCATAAGTTCCTGCCGGGAAAGAATATGCTCCATAGGTTTTGACCGGAAAATCCACCGGTCCGATAAAAGCATTTACAGTATATGATCTTCCTTCTTTGGCTATGACATCTTCAGCCACTTTTTCTATCTTTTTTAAATTGGCATTCGCTGTCTCTTCTGCTTCTTTTCGGTTCGTGACTTCTTTCATCTGATCTTTCATATAAAGCCCGACTGCATCACGGACTTTTAATTTCAATTCCTGATCTTCTCTGCTGTCACTGTTAGCGATCACATGAAAACGCAAAATTTTCTCTGCGATCTCCTTTTGCATTCTCTGTTCTCTATACATATGTATCATCGGCATCACTGCTAAAAATAATAGCAGGAAAAAGATTCCTTTTTTCCAGTTTTTATTCATTATTATTCCTTCTTTCTGACTCTTATCACAGGGATCCTGTCCGATCACTGTCTTTTGACCCCGGATCTGTTTGTCAGATACATCTTTCCCGAAAAAAAGAAATCCTAAACCTGTTTTATTTTAAATTTACCACCGATATCTCTGTCTCCACTTTGATCTGAAGATTTTTCTCATATTCCTCTCTTCGTTCTTCATAATAGACATAGCCTTTCCGATAGGAATTTCCAAGTTTTTTATAACTGTTGCTGATGTCAATCCCTTTTTCCAATGCCGCTTTTGCATCCGTATTTAACCGGTTCTGCAATTCCTCTTCTAGCGTTTGTTCTAATGTCTCTTCATGCTTCCAGTCTGTTAAGGTTGCATTTTCCAAAGAAGCCGTACAGGCAAGATGTATCTTTATGATCGGATGCTCTATATTTTTTTCAAACTCATAAGACGGATGGATCTTTGTGATCCTCCACTCACAGCCTGCTGCATCCTGATAGGAAAATCCTTTGAGTTTTCCCTGTAACAGCATACTTTCCATGGCAAGTTCCGATGACACTCTTTCTTTTGCTTTTCCATTTCTTAACACATAAAATCCTGTCACCTCCGGCTCTTTATCTTTTTCTCCCAAAACCGGAAGATACAGTGTTTCCATCTGATTCTGCCGCTCGTCATAAAGCCGTCCAAGTGTCATGATCCGCTTATCCTTATAGTCCTCATCACTCTCTAAAAGCTCCTCTAAATAAGTTCCCAACGGCTTTTCTAAGTTCTGATCCAGTCCAAATAAATGTTCCATTTTCAGGTCAGTCACAAACAGATAAGTGTTCCTTGCCATCAGTTCCTGCGTCTTTGCATATTCTAAGAACTTCTGCAGTTTTTCTTCGTCCTTTAAAAATTCTTCACTTAAGATCAGTGCTTTGTTATGAGAAAAGTCGATACTCTTAGAGCTGTTTTTTTCGTAATTTTTCTGTATAGTAAAAAAATCCCTGCCCTTTTTAGAAGCCACTGCCGTATAACTGCCGTCGGCATTTTCATTTGCAACCTCCGAAAGCACCGGAAAGTTAAAGACCACGCGGCATCCCTGTTTCTCACTTTCTAAACCGACCGCTAACGGAAAACTGCGGTTCTCCAGTTCATGGTCGCCACAGCCGCAAAGCAGCAGGGATAAGACCATAAGCATGAAAAACATTTTTCTTTTTTTATGCATGCTCTTTCCTCCTTTTGCGCTTTACCAGAATGTATGCCAGAATCGAAATCCCAATAGAAATTGGGACTGCTGCCAGATAAAACAACTGTTTTAAAAGCTGTAAAAAGAACAGGGACTCCCAACATCCTCTTGCAATGGCATAGACCAGAATTAAGATCAGAATGGACGGATATTTTTTATTTTTTAAAGAAAATGTATGCATAAAAATATTCACACTGTGAAAGATCATATGATCCATCAAAGCATACAGCGCAAAGAACCATATCCCCACCATCAATACGTCTAACCGCTCTAAAAATCCACCCGGCAATTCTACCATGCTCATAAGTGCCACAACTGAGAACTGCGTTCCCGCCAGTGCCTTTGTTCCAAAAATCCCCATCAGAAGCAGATAGATGAAAAAAAGCAGTCCACCGGTCACCAGGACTGCCCTTGCCGCCGTATTTCCCAATTTTTCCGGTTCTGCACAGTGAGGTCTTAAAAACAGCAAAAAAATGATCCAGGAAAAGATTCCAAATACCAGATAGGTACTGCCTAAAAAATCCATTCCACTGTCATACAAAAACGGCATCCACTTATCCGTATCCACACTTCCTACAGAAAATGCCAGCATGATCAGCAGCAGGACCGCCAGCGTCCAGTATATGATCTCATAGACTCTTCCGCGGCTTTCAATCCCTCCATAAATCCCATATGCTCCCAGTAAAAGGAGCAGGAGCAAAATGACCTCAAAGGATTCCTGCTGCAACAGATTTTTTAAGATCAGATGGCAGATCGTATATGCTGCAAAACCCGCTATACTGATACTGTAAAAGAAATAAAAGATTTCACAAAATTCCGTTCCTTTTTCCCCAAATGCTTCTTTTAAATAGGAAAAATAATCTCCCCGCATCTGCTTAAAATTACCGCCCAGAAGCCACAGCAGTAAAAACGTGCAAAATATGCCACACAGGATCGCAACTGCTCCGTCCACCCCACTCCTTCCTGCAAGGATATCCGGCAGCAGCAGGGATGCCATGCCAAAGATATTAAAAATGAGCAGCCGCTTTATCTGACGTAATGATATTTTTCCATTGTCTGCAAACATCTTACTCCTTCCAGCGCAGACGCGTCTTATTCCGTCTGCTCGCAAAAATCGGTCTTTTCTTCAGATAAAATAGCGGCACCCGAAGCAGGGAATCCCGCTCATCCTGATAATTAGTCAGATCTGCTCCCGCAAATGGCATCAGATACGGAATACCAAAACTTTTCAGACTTGCCAAATGTAAAAATACAGCAAGAAGTGCTATCAAAAATCCAAAGAAGCCTAACCACGCACACATTCCGATAAAAAAGAATTTGAGAATACGGAAGGCTGCGGCAAATTCCTCGTTTGGTATTGCAAAGGAACAGAGTGCCGTAAAGGCAATGACGATCACCACGACCGGGCTTACAATATTCGCTTCCACTGCTGCCTGTCCGATGATCAATCCACCTACGATCCCGATCGTATTTCCCATTGCTCCCGGCAGACGGATGCCCGCCTCCCGCAACAGCTCAAAAGACAGTTCCATCAGGATCACTTCTACCACGGAAGGAAACGGTACGCCCTGTCTTGCCGCCGCAAAGGATAAGATCAACGTAGTCGGCAAGATCTGCGTATGGAAATTGGTCACCGCCAGATACAGTCCCGGCAGTGTCATTGCAAAAAAAGATGCCAGATAACGGATGATCCGTCCTAAAGAGGCAATTTCAAACCGGTTGTAATAGTCATCACTGGTCTGAATAAATGAGTTGTAATCCGTAGGCAGGATTAATGCCACCGGAGAATTGTCACAGAGCAGGATCACTCTTCCTTCTAACAGACACATCGCCGCACGATCCGGCCGCAAGGTTGTCTGGAACTGTGGAAACGGCGACAGCCACCGTTCCTCTGAAAGCTGTTCGATCACTCCGCTGTCCATCACACCGTCAATCTCAAATCCCTCTAACCGCTTTTCAATCTCTGCTAACACAATGTCCGGTGCGATCCCCTCCATGTAGAGCAGACTGATATTCGTATTGCTTCTGACTCCCGCTTTTTTCTCCTTGACTTTTAGCTGTGGCGAACGGATCCTTTTTCGGATCAGTGCAGTATTTGTTTTTATGGAATTCGCAAAACCTTCGTTCGAACCACGGGCAACTTTTTCCGAATCGGTCTCTGACACTCCTATTCCCGGATAACCTTTATCCGAAACCTTGATCGCCCGTGCAAATCCATCGATCAAAAGCAATGCGGCACCGGATAACATCCCATTGATGGCATTCTCCATTGTCTCAAAATATGCCATGTCGGACACGCCAAAGCTGTTCTGTTCCAAAGAGGTATAGACCTCTTCTTTTTTCATCGTGCATAACATAGTGAGCATTTTTCCAAGTACGGTCTCATCTAACAGCATATTTTCCACCGTTGTTTCGATAAAGGCTACGATACAGGAAATATTATGCTCCGTTCCTAAATGGATCTCATTATATTTTAGATCACTGCATCCTTCAAAGAGATCAAACAGCACCGCACTGTCCTTTTGCAGATTTCCGGTTACCGGATGCTTCTCTTCATCAGGACGGTATTTTCTATTTTGTTCATCCATGTTCATGGTAATTCCTCCGAATCCTATAACGGTGTTTCCTATAAAGATTAGGGTGTCAAAAGGCGGCTCATAACTTAGTTGGCTGGCAACTTGCACAAAACTGGGACTGCTTTTGTGACTTTGGGAGAAAATGGACTCGGCTTTGTGCAAGTTGCCCATCAAAAAACTTGAAACCGCCTTTTGACACCCTAATCCTATCAAGCAAAAAAGAGATAAGCTGCACTTATCTCTTTTAATATCTTCATATTCCAGCCATTTTATACCATAACGGATGATTCTTATCTGATTTCCCGCCTATTCCTGATCGCGGATGATCTGTTTCACTACTTTTGCCTGTTTTTCCACATGCACTTTCATGACTTCGATGACTTTTTCTTTTTCGTGTTTTTCTAATAACTCCAGTATCTTTCGATGCTCCTGTATCAGTGTCGGATATGCATGTTCATCTTTTAGATATTCCACTCGATACCGGTATATCTGCTCACGCATATTATCTAACATCGTTACTAACTTTGCATTGCCTGCCGCATGGTAAATCGTATCATGGAATGCCACGTCGGCTTCTGCGATTTTTTTGATGTCCCCCTGCTTCGTGCTGTTTTCAAACTGCAGCATCTGCTTTTCTAACTCTTTGATCTCCTCTTTTGTGATATTATCACAGGCAAGACGGACCGCTAATTCATCTAATACCTCACGGATCTGCAAAACATCTTTCATGTCTTTTTCGGTCATCCGTGCTACTTCCGCACCCCTGCGCGGGATCGTCACTGCTAACCCTTCCTGCTCTAACATTCGGATTGCTTCACGGATCGGTGTTCTCGACACTCCTAATTTGGATGCAAGCTGCAATTCCATCAAACGCTCCCCCGGTTTTAACTCTCCTTTCAGGATCGCCTCCCGCAGTGTATGAAATACTACATCACGCAGTGGCAGATATGCATCCACATTTAATTTTAAATTGTCTGTCATAAATCCCTCTACTTTCTGTTGTTATAAATCGTTGTCAGATAGAGCTGCTTTGCCAGCCCGCTCTCTTTTACTGCACGATACGCTCTCTTTGCTGTTTTTTCATCTTCAAACAGTCCAAATACCGTCGGACCGCTGCCGCTCATCAGTGCGTTGAGTGCTCCATGTTCTTTCATAATTTCCTTTAAACTTGCAATCTCAGGATAATGTGCAACGGTTACCGTCTCTAAGATATTTCCCATATCCTGTGCGGTACTCTGTAAATCTTTCTTACGGATATCTTCTAATAAACGGTCAATATCAGGATGTGGCGGATCATTCTCTAAGTGCAGATTCTCATATACGAATTTTGTAGAAACCGCAACCGATGGCTTCGCTACTAAAACCGGACATTTTGGCATCGGCGGAAGTGCTGTTAACTTCTCTCCGATTCCCTCTGCTAAAGCGGTTCCACGCATCAGACAATATGGCACGTCTGCTCCGATCTTTACACCACGTTCCTTCAACTGCTCCATATTAAGACCTAAATCAAACATCTGGTTCATTCCATATAATGCTGCTGCCGCATCGGTACTGCCTCCTGCCATGCCTGCCGCAACCGGAATATGCTTCTCTAAACGGAACTCTACACCCTCTGTGATTGAAAACTCATCCATCAAAAGAGCTGCCGCCTTATGAATTAAATTGTTCTCATTGACCGGAAGGTAATACAGATTCGAAGAAATCTGAATCCCCGGCTCTTTTGTCTTTTTGATATGAATACGGTCAAATAAGTGGATCGTCTGCATGATCATGCGAACCTCGTGATATCCGTCCTCACGCTTTCTCAATACGTCAAGTCCAATATTAATTTTTGCCAATGCTTTTAAATTTAACTCATCCATGTTTTTCTCCTGCACTTTGTATACAATATACTCTAACGTGAGATTTTAAAAATGTCAAGTGACAATTCCTGCTGAGATCCGGGTGTCAAAAGGCAGCTCACAACTTAGTAGTTTGCAACTTGCACAAAACCAAGACTGCTTTTGTGACTTTGGGAGAAAATTAGTAAATCTAACTCAGGCAGACTTAGATTTTCTTATTTTTGTACAACGGAACAAAACAGACTCGGCTTTGTGCAATTGTCAATACAAAAACCTGAAACCGCCTTTTGACACCCTAATCTGTAGAGTAAAAAAAGCGGAGAATCCCTTCGCCTTTTCCGTAAGAGATTACTCCGCTTTCCTGTCATCTGACCTCCCTGTTAGGATGTCTTTGATGATAAATTTTGATCATTATTCTTCTGTTTCTGTCTTAGCTGTCTCTGTACCGTTTTTCCATGCATCGAATTTTTTCATAACAGCATCATAGGTTCTGCCGGAGATATCCGGTAAGGATTTGCCCCATGCTTTGGTTGCCTGATCAAAACCTTTTTTGAATGCTGCGATCATTTCGTCTGCTTTTTCTGAATCACCGCCGGATAATGCTTTTGCAAATTCCACGATACGGTCAGATGTCTGCTCTACGCCCCAGTAACCATCGTCTGCAATATCTTTTTGTGCCTGGGCTCTTACCTCAGGAGATACATTATATTTACCGCTTGCTAAGAATGACCAGATATCGTCTGCCTGTCCGATCTTCTTGCCCTGCTTCGTCATCATCTGCTCTACCATGCTGCGAAGCTGGTTGGTTCTGTTTGCTGTATCTGCTTTCATCTTTTCGATCAGTGCGGTATTTGTCTTTCCGCTTGTCTTTTTATAAGTTCCTGCATTTTCTACGGTCTTTGAACTTTTCTCATAGACTACTCCTACATCTTTGCCATAGGATTTTTCTGTCGTTGCCTCTGTATTCTCTTTTTTTGCAGCTGCTTTGCTCTCATAAACTGTTGTTGTATACGCCGCTGCTGTTACACTGTTAATTGTACTCATATCCATCCCTCCGTGGTTTTGCTGCGTTTTGATTGTTCCTGCTAAGCCGGCTCCGCCCACTTATGCTACTTTCTTATATTATATATCGTACATTTCTTTCAATAGTTTAGTGTTTCTGCACTGTTTTAGACTTTTCTTTCAGATTTCTATTGCAGACTGTTATTTCAGACCTTCCCGCCAGGATTTTACTATTGCAATCTCTGCCGCATAGCCCTCATCGTCATTCGGTGTCTCTAAGATGAACGGAAGTCCCTGCAGCTTTTCATGACATACGATCCTCTGCAATGCTTCTGATCCGATCTGCCCTTCTCCTAATCTTGCATGACGGTCCTTGTGGCTTCCTAACGGATTCATACTGTCATTTAAATGTATGGCTTTTAATCTCTCTAATCCGATGATACGGTCAAATTCCTTTAACACTTCATCGAGATGTTCCACGATATCGTAACCGGCATCCCAGACATGGCAGGTATCGAGACAGACTCCGATCTTTTCCTTTAAATCCACCCGTTCTATAATTGCCTGTAATTCCTCAAAGTTTCTTCCGACTTCACTTCCTTTGCCCGCCATGGTCTCTAATAAGACGGTCGTCGTCTGCTCCGGATATAACACCTGATTGAGCAGTTCTGCGATCAATGTGATCCCTGTCTCCGTTCCCTGTCCGACATGGGAACCCGGATGAAAATTGTAATAGTTTCCCGGTGTATACTCCATGCGCTTTAAATCATCGGTAAACATCGTATGTGCCAGTTCCCGAATGTCTTCTTTGGCTGCACAGGCATTCATCGTATAGGGTGCATGTGCCACGATCTTTCCAAAGTGCTGCTCTTTTGCAATTTCTAAAAATTTTTCCACATCCTCGGGCTTAATCTCTTTTGCCTTTCCACCTCTTGGATTTCTGGTAAAAAAAGCAAAGGTTTCACCGCCTAATCGGACTGCCTGCTTTCCCATTGCCTCATAACCTTTTGCCGAGGACAAATGATTTCCTATATACATAAAGAATCTTCCTTCCTGTTTTTTTTCAAGCATACCACATTCTGTTCCCGACATGCAACGCCCTGCATATGATATAAAAAACTTTTAAGGATTTTCATATGTATTTATATATTGGTATGATTTTTCTGCTCTGTGTGCTGCTTTTTGTCCTGAGTTTGCTTTTCAGAAAGGCAAAGGCTGAAAAAATCTGTAAGATGAGCTGTCCGCAAAAACTGCAGATCATAGAAAACCTTGTGTTTCCTTTTGGGTATACCTATATTCCAAAAGGCGATTTCTTTTCTTCTTCCTTAGAAGCATGGCAGAGACGCTTTGGATACGCTGCCCTCTATGATAAGAGTGCTTCACATTTTCATATGGTCTTTAATGCTCTCCCGGTCTATTTTGACTATGACGGCCACACCTGGCTCATCGAGTTCTGGAAAGGTCAGTACGGACTTCACACCGGCTGCGAGATCGGCGTCTATTGTTCTGACCGCATTTTAAGACCGGCAGAGCGTTCCGCGGAACTGTTCCATGCCGTATCGGATGAGGAGCTTCTTCCGATGTCCCTTGTCTTAAAACAAAACGATACGACCGTGGCTGCACTTTCCGGTATCCACTGGTGGCTGACTGCTTTTTGTCCGGGTGTCTTTTCTGATCCGGAGGATTTGACGATGGAGACCTCCATTACTTTTCCAGACCTTTGTATGGCATATGCTTTCCGGGATGCCCTTGAAAAAGAAGGTTATGATGTCTGTATCTGTGGTCTGAAGATCTGCTTTACGTTTTCAGACTGCAAAAACTGTTCTTTTTCCTGCCTGCAAAAATGCTACCGCAGATGGATCCAGTGGCAGAACCGCCTCTTATGCCGTCTGTTTCTGTGGTATACCAGACCATTTGACACTGCCTTAGACCGCATATTGTTTCTCTGTGAAAGTCTTCCTTTTGCTTTTCATAAGACACTTCAACTTCATAAAAGTAATCGTAAGATCCGGAGGCAGCTATGAGTTATCTATCCCGTATTGACCATGCCTTTTCCGATGCCCCTGTTCTCCCACTTTCGGAGAACGGGCGGTATGTCCTCTTTAGTGACTGCCACCGCGGCATCGGTACTTCTAATGACAATTTTCTAAAAAACCAGCATCTCTATTTTGCTGCTTTAAATTACTATTATCAACATTCTTTTTGTTATATTGAATTGGGGGATGGGGATGAGTTGTGGGAAAACAGAAGTTTTTCCGCTATTCAGAATATCCACAGCAATGTATTCTGGCTGCTGTCTCTCTTTTATGAAGAACACCGCCTGTTCATGCTGTTTGGAAATCACGATATTGCCAAGAAGGATTTTCATCCGTTTTCGGACTGCTGCTTTCACGAGGGTCTTCGTTTGAAAGACTGTGTCACCGGACAGGAACTGTATCTGACACACGGACACCAGGCGGATTTTTTTAATTCCACGCTCTGGCGGCTTTCCTGTTTTCTGGTGCGTTATCTCTGGAAACCGTTAGAACAATTCGGCGTACTCGACCCGACAAGTGCTGCTAAAAATTATAAGGTGAAAAATAAAACCGAACAAAGACTGCAGGAATGGACCAAACTCCACAAAAAAATTCTGATCACCGGGCATACCCACCGTCCCGTATTAGGTTCTAAAGACAGCCTGTACTTTAATACCGGAAGCTGTGTACATCCCCGCTGCATTACCTGTATCGAATTGGTTCATCGGGAATTGTCTTTAGTGAAATGGACACTCTCCACCAAACCGGACCGTACCCTCTTTGTCGCAAGAGAAGTGCTTGCAGGCCCGGTAGGACTTGATGATTTATTAAAATACTCTTAAGAGCTTACTTCCATTTTATCTCGTAGGTTTCGCCGGTTGCCTCTCCCATCCGGTTGACATAATCCGTGATCAGGTTCTTAGCTCTCTCTTCTGCCTGTGAAAGCAGCTCGTTATCTTCTTTGGCTGCTTTTTTCAGGTTCTCCTGTGCCGTCCTGATCGTCTTGGTCTGTATGTCTGCCGTGATCTTTCCGGCTCCTAACCCATGTTTTTCTACGACATAGGAATCCTCGGTCAGAGAATCTTTATCGACCTTGCAACTTAAGATCTCCGCCTTTGGAAGGGATATGGTAAGTGTATTTCCATCCACTTTCATATCGATTTTATCTATATCAACGCCTGCTTTTACGATTCCTGTATACTCTATCCAGAGCCGCCTGTCCGTATTCCACCACAACACCTTTTTCATAGTATCTGATTTTGCGACATTGTGATAATAACATTCTAATACCGCAAATTCTCCAATGGATTTGATCTGCTGTAATTCGATCTCCGGTTTCTTTTCGCTCTGCTCAGAAGTGCATCCCGCAAAGGAAAATGCCAGCATCATGACACATATGTAAATACTGATCCGCTTCTTCATCTGTCCTTCTCCTTATTTTACTTCTAACGTATATGCTTCTTCCTGCTGTGCTAACAGTGTTCCTAAAACTCCTTTGACAACATTTTTTGCATTCTCTTTTGCCAGATCTTTGATCTCCTCATTGTCCTTACATTCTTTGGTCACATCCGCAATGGCTGCCTGATATGCATCTTTGGACACACTTTCTGTCTGACTTCGTTTGCTCTCAAACATATAATCTAACGTTCCCATGTCCACATCGATGTCCTGGATCTGAACCTCCGGCAGGGTAACAGTTACTTTTTTTGCTTCTTTCTCTATTTTGATCTTGATCTTATCGGTATCAATGCCTGCTTTTACCGTCGCATCATATGCCACATGGTATAGCACGCGCTCATCATTTTTCGGATCATACACATGTGCGATCCCATGATAAACTGCCTTACCTGTCGATAACTCACTGATATCCAATACTTTTTCTAAGGTTGTCTTACTGATGACCGTAGTCGTCTCTTTTCGTCCCTCTTTGATATGAAAAGCCGTCCATACTCCTGCTACGGCTATGACTGCAAGGAGCAGGAGTAGAATAATGTATTTCACCGGCTTTTTCTTTTGTTGCTTTTTCACGTTTTTTCCTCCTAAATGAACCTGTCTAATACTTTCCGGATCGGCCGGTATAAGATCAGCATCAGTACAAAATTAGAAATCCCATGCAAGATATCATAGGGGATTCCGGCAATCCACCATGCAAATGCCGTCTTTATTCCACCAAATCCCAAATATACCAGACTGCACAATCCGCCAAACATCAGACCATAGATGCCGGAAAAAACTGCCCAGAACCATGCTGATCTTTGTTTTTTTAAAAATAGTGTCAATACGCAAAGCAAGGGCCAGATGTATAAATACATGATGACCCATATTCCCATTCCCCAGATCAGACATTCCACACCGACAAAGGCAAAGGCTGCATAGAGCACTTTTTTGCCAAATGCTAAGGTATAGAGTATCAAAAGAAACGTAACCAGTTCCACATTCGGAATAAATGACAGGGACAGCTTTGCCGCTTCTAAAGTTGCGATCATTATTCCGATATAAGCGACATCGCGTACTGTCAACGACCAGGAAGATTTATTCTGCAGCATTTTTTTCATAAGACAGTGTGATCTCGTCTTTATTCCGGACTGGCTGTGTATCAATACCGTTCTGTGCATACTCGCCATTCATATACAATGCCCAGTAAGCACCGTCCTTGTTGTAATCTGCTTCTAATCCGTTTACTTTTTCAATATAGAGCCCGTAATCGGATTCACTGCCTTCTAAGGTAAAATCTTCCGTCTTTTCTAACTCTTCCAATGCGCCTCTGACATACTCCGCATCGGTATGGCCTTCATAGACTTTTTTATCCCCTTTATCATCCTGTACGGTCAGTGTATAACTCTTTGCACCCTGTGTGGTCTTTGCTCCGAATACTTTCCAGCATCCGAATAAGATTGCTATCACAACTGCAAACAATACGACGCCTAACACTATTTTTTTCGTGTTTTTCGTATTTTTTGTATTCTCTTCCATTGATCTAACCTATACTCCTGTTTATTTATTTTTACCGCATGATCTTTCACTAGCAGGCAATGATCACGCCGCCGTCATTGGCATACAGGGAGCTGACTCCTGCTGTATCCAGTACAAAAATATCTTTGAAGTTTGCCGCTTTTTCTAACTTTTCTTTTACCAGTGCGGCTCTCTGCGGGCAGTTGCAGTGGGCGATCGCAAGGATTTTTTCTTCACAGTTCTTAGTCTTTGCCACAACCTCCTGCACCATTTTTTCTAATGCCTTATTCATTCCACGAGCCTGGGAAAGCTGACAGATCGCCCCCTCCGGTGTCGAGCCCATGACCGGCTTGATGTTCAATGCTCCTGCCACAAGTGCTTTCAAATTGCTCAAACGTCCGTTTTTACGAAGTGTATCTAAAGTCTCTAACACAAAAAACGTATGCTGTGTCTCGATATACTGATCCACCTCTTTAACTACTTCCTGAAACTCCATGCCTGCTTCCTCACATTCCTGGATCTTCATAGCGATCAGTGTCTCTCCGATCGAGGCCGATTTTGAATCAAACACATGGATATTCTTATTCTCATTTTCTTCTAAATAAAGCTTCTTACCAAGCTCGGCACTGTTATAGGAGCCGCTTAACTGGGAAGAAAGCGTGACTGCATAGACGTTCTGTGCCTCTCCTTCAAACGCTGTCATATAGCGCTCCGGGGACGGGCAGGTAGACTTCGGGCAGTTCGGACTCTCCTTCACTCTTCTTAAAAATTCCTTCTGATCAAAGCTCTCATCATCCACTACATGATAATCGTCCACATCCAGCTCTAAGGACGCTGATGCAAAATGAATGTCACTTTTCTGCTCCGGCTTTAATTCTCCACAACTGTCTACTACAATTTTATAGCTCATAAAAACATCCTCATTTCTCTTTTTCTATTGCTCTCATTTGTTATTAAAAAATATATTATCTTTTTTCTTTTTCTATAACATGTAGTTTTTAATACTACATTATATTAGCACAAACCTATACATTTGAAAAGAGTTATTTCTATATTTTAAAAATTTTTAAAAAGATATACATAGAATTTTCTGTTCTTTATTCTCAATATAGTACATTGTAGTAATTCCGTCACAGTAATTTGAGATTTTTTCATCGTGGATAAAAAACTGTACTGCCTGCTCATAAAGCTCCGGTGTCGCAAACTTCACTGACACCTTCTTTTGTCCGTTCTCCCATGCCGCAGCATATTTTTCTCCGATCGCATCCGGGTCCCATTGCCCAAAATAGAGTCCCTCATGTACATAATAATTGTCTGCTGTCGCCGTACATTCCGGCAGCGTATAGATGGTATCCGCCTGATGGGAAATGCTGATCTCCTCACTTGTGATCCCTAAATAATTGTAATTGACATATTTTTCTGCCAAACGGTCTTTTCCATAATAACGGGAATTGCCCCAGGTGGTATCTAAATAATAATAATCTCCGTCCATCCGCACAAGATTCCATGCATGGGCATCTCCATCGGCTTTTCCTGTTACAATCGCACATTGGATATTCAACAGACGTAACAGGTACTGCGTTGCACAGGCATATCCCTGGCAGACCGTTTCCCCATTTAAAAATACGCTGATGATATTCTGATTATTCTCTGCATCAGGATTGTAATCCACCTGTTCGATCAGCGTTTCAAACACATACTTTACTTTTTCATAATCGGAAGCCTCCGTTGGAATACCGGTAAGCAGCTCCTCCACGCGGCTGTCGATCTGCGCCTGGATCTCTTCCCGCTCACTCTGCTCCATCGTGTAGCTTGGTGAAAAATCCATACCTATGATATTATCCCCTCTGCTATGCTGGGTATACATATAGCCGGATACCCAAAACAGACCGCCGTAGTCTGCATTTACCGCATTATAGGCATTGTCTAAAACTTCCTGTTCGGTTGTCGATACTGCCACACTTTCTTTATTTTTTAAAATTGCATCCAGTACCTCATCATAGACTTTCTTCGTCTTTTCATCCAGTGTCTGATATGCATAGGCTTCTGTCGAAATACTCTCTACTTCTTCCGGCTTTTTGGTCTCTTTAGATGCCTGCTCTGTGATGGTATCCGCTGCTGTTTTCCAGTCGATTGGACTGCATCCTGTTACCAGACAGAGCATTGCTAAGAGCAGAAGACCTATCCTGCATCTTTTCCACAGCTCCACGCTTTACCTCCTGTATTCTCAGATTGAAAAATAACTACCTACAAAACGGCTCAAAGCTGACATATCATCAACTCCCATCAACTCTCTTGCTGAATGCATGGCAAGGATCGGAACACCGATATCTACGGTCTGTACCGGCATCAGGCTTCCTGCAATGGCTCCAAGCGTACTTCCTCCTGCAATATCGGAACGGTTTACATATTTCTGATAAGCAATCCCTTCTTTTTTACAGATCTGTTCTACAATGGCAACCACTTCACAATCTGTCGCATAGGACTGGTTACCGGATTCTTTGATACAAAATCCCCGGTTCAATACCGGCTGATTCGTCACATCTGCTTTCTGGTTCTGGTTTGGATGCATGGCATGTGCCACATCCACGGACAGCAGCATACTCTGGTAAAGTGCTTCTTTTACCTGGCATGCATCTCTGCCAAGTGAAATCTGTATTTTTTCTACGACATCACGAAGCAGCATCGAGCCTGCACCCTGTTTCGTTCTGCTTCCGATCTCTTCATGGTCAAATAATGCGATCAGATTGATGCCGTCCTCACGCTCACCCGTTATGATCCCGTCTAACAATGCCTGTACGGAAGTCAGGTTATCCAGTCTTGGAGCTGAGATCAGTTCTTTTCCCATGCCAACGGTTTCCGGCATTTCCGTATTATACAGATACAGGTCAAAATCCAATATCTCCTCTTTTGATACCTGTAATTCTTTCGCTAAATATTCATAGAAGAAATCTTTTTTCTGCATCTCTTCTCCGGCAATACCGACGATCGGTATCATATCCTTTTGTTTATTCAGTTCTACGCCTTTATTTAATGCCGGGTTCATATGGATCGCAATATTCGGTATGACCGCAACCGGGCATTCCGAGGAAAAATGCACAATCCGCGGTGCAAATACCTCGTCACTTGCAAGTGCCACTTTTCCTGCAATTCCAAGCGGACGGTCTAACCAGGTATTTAAGATTGCTCCACCGTATACCTCGACATTCAACTGCTGATAGCCGGACATCTCCATTTCCGGATTTGGCTTGATTCGCAGACACGGAAAATCCGTATGTGCCGCTGCCATACGAAAACTTTCTCTGTAATACAGCGTTTTTGGAATCGTAAATGCGATCAGCGTTGTGCCATGGTGGATCATATAATAACTTTTTCCACCGGTTAAGCCCCATGCCGTGTGAAACTCTAATTTTTCAAATCCTGCTTCTTTCAGTCTTTTTTCTGCCTCTTCCACAACCTGATACGGCGAGCCTCCTTTCTCTATTAAATGGAACAGTTGCTCTGCTGTTGTGTTCATTTCTATGACCTCCCATCATTTGCTTCACATTGTACTATATTCTCTTTCTTTTTTCTACCGATCTATCCGGTATTTTATCTTTATTTTATATTTTGATCAGGGTGTCAAAAGGCGGCTCACAACTTAGTGGCTGGCAAGTTTCCAATCAAAAAAATGGAAACCGCCTTTTGACACCCTGATCATATTTATGAAAAAAGTTCTTTTTTTCGTCATATCGTTGCGTTATAATAATATGCATAATGCGTTTTAGCGTACATAACACAGGAGGATTTTTACATGATTGCAGTGCAGATTGCAGATATCGGCAGTTTTATGACTAAATTTTTGCGTTCGGAAATATTTGATTCTTTTCAATTTATGGAAGGAACTTTACAGACACGCATTACTTATAACTTCGATGGACACATTCTGACCGACTCTTACTCGGAGGACGAACTGAGGGCGGAAGGATTGTTTGGACATACCTATCTGCCTTTTTCAATGCAGCGTCCTGTACTTTTTGATTTAATCAAAGGGAAAAAAACTCCTGTTTTTTTCAAATTCACCCTGTTTCTGCCGCCTTCTGACTTTTACGAAAGGACACAGCTTCCACCGGATTCTTCGGATGCTGTCAGCGGCTTTCTGTTAAATCTGAGATTTACACATGGTGAACTGACTGCTTCTACCGGTGTTTCCTACCGTACCTTTTCCACAGATAAATCCATGGAATTTGAGTGGGATTCCTATATCCGGCAGTTTTTTAAAGAACATTCCCTTTACTTTTCGGAGGACCTATGATATGGTTAGTTTAGTGTTGCAGAGTGCACACTGATATTATTTATTTGGAGGTACTTTCAATGAACAAAGGTACAGTAAAATGGTTTAACAACCAAAAAGGTTACGGATTCATCTCCGATGAGCAGGGAAATGATGTATTCGTACATTTCTCCGGTCTGAACATGGAGGGATTCAAATCCTTAGAGGAAGGCGCATCTGTAGAGTTTGATATTACAGAAGGTGCTAAAGGTCCTCAGGCAGTCAACGTAACCGTTTTAAATTAGTCTTTTCAACGTACCTTTTTCTATTTTCGATAATAAACAGATAGAATCAGATTTTTTATTTTTTATTATGATAAAAGTTAGGTATTGGGTAATGGCTATGAAGCAAAAAGAAGCTGAACACCGGGTAATCTGAGATCAGATCATCCGGGTGACAGCTTCTTTTTATTTTATTGTTCTTTATCTTACTACTGTTCATCCTTATGAAGTCTTGAAGTAATAAATAGTATCACTGCTCCAACAAGGACATAGATATCCGACAGGTTAAAAACCAGTTTGTTCAGGCGTTTATCAGAGGTCTTCAAACGTATGTAATCGACCACATAACCTCTCCGGTAGCGGTCAAGAAGATTATTGAGTCCTCCTGCTAATAACAGTCCCGTGCCTGCTTTCATCCCTGCATGATCGCGATGTTTGTTCAGACAGGTCAGATAGCCTGCTGCGCTAAACCATGCTCCGGCATGCAGCTTTTTCATAAGTTCCGGTCTTTTTTCCAGGGCATTGAGTGCTGCCCCCCGGTTATGATATTTTTCAATCTGTACCTTTCCATGAAAAAGTTCTTTTTGTTTCTTTTCATCATAGGTTTTTTCTACTTTTTCCTTTGCAGCATAATCACATAAAAATGCCGCTGTACTTCCTAATAAATAGTTCATGTCGTTCTCCTCATATTTGTAAATGCCTTGTATACATTCAGCCGTCCGTAGCCTTCTTCCGGGTTCGGATAGACCCTTCCCGGCGTTTTATCCGTTCCGACCAAAAGATAATTTTTGATCAATGCATTATTCATGTCACTGGAATTCCCACGCACGACTCCCCATTCTAACAACTGTGCCGCTGCCCCTGCCGTAACGGCGGCTGCCGCACTCGTACCGGTACGCCTTGTAAAATTCCCAGTCAGATCAGGACCAAAGACTTCTACCGCCGGTGCTAAAAAATCCGGTTTGACCTGATTATCAATATTATATCCTCTGCCGGAATCTAAGTAAAGACTATCGTCTGATGCATTAAACCCGCCCACACTGATTGGCGCATAGGCACTTGCCGGTCCGGTAATGGTAGTTTCGGGATTTGACCTTAAGAAAAAGATGTCCCCCTGTACAAATTCCGTGACCGGAAGCCAGATATGGTATCTGCTTGTCACATAATTTTCCGGGTATACCCGCAGTCTCCAGATTCCCTTGCTCGGATTCGTAAACCGCAAAAAAATCAGTTCCCTTTCTCTGGTAAACTCTCCCAGACTATAGCTGATACTGACTGTTGTTCCCTCTAACAAAAAACGGTATTCCTCACTACTTCCCTGCCTTGCCGGGATCAGTGGTTGACTTTCTCCGGTCGGTGACTGCACGGCTACCGATACAACTTCCGGTGAATTTGTTAAAAGCTCGGCGGTAAATCCTCCGATATTGTCTCCTACACTGATCTCCACATCCTCGTATTCCTGCAACGGTGCTAAGTTTCCCAGATAGTGCCGCCTTGCATTTGCCTCATTTCCTGCTGCAACGACCACTGCCCGCATCCGTTTTGCCGCCACATAAGAGAGCAGCATCGACAATGCCGAAGTCCCCCCATGCCCGCCACTGTTCGTTCCAAGTCCCAGACAGAGCACCAGTGGTTTACTCAGTGTATATGCCAGATTGTGCAAATAGGCGATTCCTGCCATAATGTCATTTTCCTGATATGCCACGGCACCCTCTTTGATGTGGTAAAAATCTCTTAAATACTGCTTTGCTTCTTTTAATTTGACCACCGCAATATCTGCAAGGGGTGCTGCTCCGATAAAATCCCGCTCTAAGACTTCCGAGCCTGCCGCAACTCCTGCTAAAAAAGTTCCATGTCCGTTTGTGTCACGGCTTGGCACGATCGAATAAGAATCTTCGGAACGGATCGCATAATTGATATCCTCTGCCGTATACTCACTTCCATAGAGAAATCCTTCCGGCTGTGTCCCGGTCCGCACAGTCTGATCCCAGATCCTTAAGATCCTGGTAGTTCCGTTTTCCGATTGAAATACCGGATTTTGATAGTCAATCCCGGTATCGATAAATCCCATCAGCACTCCGTTCCCTTTTAATGGAAGGGTCGGAAAATTCTGCATGGTAAGTATTCCGGTTCCTTCAAGCGCAGAGGTATCCATCAGTGCATAGCATTTTGGCACTCCGATATAAGTCAGTCTTGCAATATTAAAATCCCCATTCTCTACAACTTCCCTGGGATAAAAAAGGACTTCAAAACCATTGTCAAGTGGCTGGGAACACAAGATTTCATCTCCGTTTCGCATGTTCACTTCCCTTGACAATGTATTTATGAAGTCAAAATAATCTTCCGAGTAAACGGCCTCTGTACAATCCATTTTTCACCTGATGCTTCTATTTATTGCATTTTATGCCGAAAATAGAAAGTTATGCCACTAGATCACACTCTTTTCTTCCAATTCCGGGCATCCACGCATCATAATAACAGGTCCGCCTGTTTTCTCGATATATTCTTTTGTGATAATTACTTTTCCAATGTTGTCATCCTTTGGAATCTCATACATGATGTCTAGCATGAATTCTTCAATGATGGCACGAAGCGCTCTCGCTCCGACTTTCTTCTCCTTTGCTTTTTTTGCAATCGCATGGAGTGCCTCATCTTCAAATTCTAACTTGACCTCATCCATCTCTAACAGCTTCTGATACTGTTTTAAAATGGCGTTGCGCGGCTCTTTTAAAATCCGCACTAACATATCTTCTGTCAATGCCTCTAAGGAAAAGAGGATCGGCAGACGACCGATAAATTCCGGTATCATTCCAAAGGTTCGGATATCCTCCACTGTAACCTTTTGTAAAATGTTCTCATCCTCATCGTATTGGTCTTTTAATGCCGCTTTAAATCCCATAGAGGATTCCTGATTCAGCCGCTCTTTGATAATATTGTCCAAGTCCGGAAATGCTCCGCCACAGATAAACAAAATATTTCTGGTGTTGACGGTTACCATCGGCACCATGGCATTCTTGCTGCTCGCTCCCACAGGAACCTCTACATCAGCACCCTCTAACAGCTTTAACATTCCCTGCTGCACGCTCTCACCGCTGACATCTCTCTGGTTCGCATTTCTCTTCTTTGCAATCTTATCAATCTCATCAATAAAGATGATTCCACGCTCTGCCTTTTCGATATCATTATCCGCCGCGGCTAACAGTTTTGAAACAACGCTCTCGATATCATCACCGATATAACCGGCTTCTGTCAATGAAGTCGCATCGGTAATTGCCAACGGCACATCTAATAGCTTTGCTAACGTCCTAACCATATAGGTCTTACCGGAACCGGTAGGACCTACCATCAGCATATTGGATTTTTCAATCTCCACATCATCATTTGCCTCGGATGCCACTCTCTTGTAGTGGTTGTATACGGCAACGGACATAACTTTTTTTGCATAGTCCTGTCCTACAATATACTCATCCAGACTTGCCTTGATCTTATGAGGTGCCGGGATCGCACGGATATCGAGTGCCGGCTTTTCTTTCTTTTCTTTTGGTTTTTTCTTCTTGATCTGCTGGCTTTTTGGAAGCATCCCCTGTAAATCAGAAAGATTGATCATGCTGATATTGGGCATGTTCCCAAATCCCATATTTGCCGGATTGAAATCTCCAAGATTAAACCCGGAACCGCTCATGCTGTCAAAGGTTTTTTGCATACAATCCCGACAAATACAGATATTGTTTGGGATTTTTATCATTTTGCCCGCTTTACTCTCCGGCCGGCGGCAGATATAGCAGATATCTTCGTAGCCATCCTTCTCATCTTTGTTCGTATCCGGGGCATCGTTTGTCTGTTCTTTTTCTATGATTTCCTGTTCTAAATCTTTATCCTGATCTGACATGTTATTCTCCTATCATCTATCTTATCTATAACTGCCCCCATTATAAGACATTCCATTTGCAATCTCAATTGATAATTTGGAGAAAATGCCGAATTTATAAAATTTCTTTCAATATCTTATTGACCATTCCAGGATCTGCTTTGCCCTTCATGGCTTTCATCGTCTGACCGACTAAGAATCCGATGGCTTTTTCCTTTCCGTTATGGTAATCTTCTACGGATTTCGGATTGTCTGCAACGATCTGCTCGATCGTCTCTCGCAATGCACCTTCGTCGTTTACGGTCTTTAAGCCTTTTTCTTCCACATATTTTTCCGGATCAATATTTTCAGCAAAAATCTGTTCAAATACTTCTTTTGCCACATTTCCGTTGATGACACCGCCATCGACAAGCTCAATTAATTTTGCTAAGTTTTCAGCAGAAAAAGCGATGTCCTCCGGCTCTTTTTCATGTTCTTTTAACAGACGGCGTGTTTCGCCCATCAGCCAGTTTGAGACTTTTTTCGGCTTCTTACAGATGGCTGTGGTCTCTTCAAAAATATCTGCCATATGTTTTGAACCGGTAATGATCTGTGCATCATAATCCGGCAGCTCATATTCTTTTTTGTAACGCTCTAATTTTGCGGTACGAAGTTCCGGCTCTTTTGCCTTGATCTCCGCTAACCACTCGTCACTGATGACGATCGGCACTAAATCCGGCTCCGGGAAATAACGGTAATCCTGTGCATCCTCTTTGCTTCTCATCGCATAGGAATACTCTTTGTTGTCATCCCAGCGTCTGGTCTCCTGAATAACCTGTTTGCCTTCTTCTAACAGTTCGATCTGTCTTGCACGCTCGCCTTCGATGGCACGGGCAATTGCTTTGAATGAGTTCAGGTTTTTCATCTCGGTACGCGTTCCAAATTCTGTTGCTCCCACCTCTCTGACTGACAGGTTGACATCGGCACGCATCGAACCTTCATTTAATTTGCAGTCTGAAGCACCCAGATACTGGATGATCAGTCTTAACTTCTCTAAGTATGCAATGACTTCTTCTGCAGAACGCATATCCGGTTCTGATACGATCTCGATCAGCGGCACACCGGAACGGTTATAATCTACGATCGAGCAGTCTTCCCACTCGTCATGTACCAGTTTTCCGGCATCCTCTTCCATGTGGATTTCATGGATGCCGATACTTTTCTTTCCGCCTGCGGTCTCGATCTCTACGCTTCCATTCCTGCAGATTGGCAGATAGAGCTGGGAAATCTGGTAGTTCTGTGGATTGTCCGGATAAAAATAATTCTTTCTGTCAAATTTGCAATACTGGGTAATCGTACAATTGGTTGCAAGTCCGACTGCCACGGCATACTCTACGACCTGTTTGTTTAAAACCGGTAAAGATCCCGGCATTCCGGTGCAGACCGGGCAGGTATGTGTATTCGGTGCTCCTCCAAACGCTGTGGAGCAGGAGCAGAAAATTTTTGTCTTGGTCGCAAGTTCCACATGAACTTCCAATCCGATCACGGTTTCATATTGTTTGCTCATTTTCTCCTCCTATTCTGCTAACGGGCTTTTGTGATATGCTCTGGTCTGTTCAAAACTATATGCTGCACGAATGATATTTTTTTCTTCAAAACAATCTCCGATCAACTGCAATCCGATCGGCAGTCCCTTCGAATCGATCCCGCATGGAAGTGTCATGCCCGGAAGTCCTGCTAAGTTGACGGATATCGTATAAATATCTCCTAAATACATTTTGATCGGGTCTTCTAAGGAAGAACCTAACTTCGGTGCTGTTGTCGGTGCTGCCGGTCCTAAGATCACGTCGTATTTTTCAAAGGCTTTATCAAATGCCTGCTTGATCAGTGCTTTTGTCCGGAGTGCCTTTAAATAATATGCATCATAATAGCCGGAACTTAATACGAAAGAGCCTAACATGATACGGCGTTTTGCTTCTGCTCCAAATCCTTCGGAACGTGTCTTTTTGTACATATTATGAAGTCCTTCATATTCTTTTGTACGGTAGCCGTATTTTACACCGTCAAAACGGGCTAAGTTCGAACTTGCCTCGGCACTGGCTATGACATAATAAGCAGGGATCGCATACTCGACAAGGCTTAGATCAAATTCCTCGACAATGGCTCCTTTTTCCTCTAATGTCTTTGCTGCTGCTAAAACTGCTGTTTTCACTTCTTCGTTCAAGCCCTCGCCAAAATAATCTTTTGGGATTCCGATCTTCATTCCTTTTACATCATCCACTAATGCAGATGTAAAATCTGTATCTTTTCGTTCTATGGATGTGGAATCCTTCTTATCATAGGAAGTAATTGCTTCTAAAATGGTAGCACAGTCGGTCACGTCTTTTGCTACCGGTCCGATCTGATCTAAGGAAGAGCCATAGGCGATCAGTCCGTAACGAGATACTGTTCCATAGGTCGGTTTTAAGCCGGTTACTCCGCAAAATGAACTTGGCTGGCGGATGGAACCACCGGTATCGGAACCTAACGCATAACTGCACTCTTCTGCTGCCACGGCTGCACAGGAACCGCCGGAAGAACCGCCCGGCACATGTTCTAAATTCCATGGGTTTTTCGTAACTCCATAGGCAGATGTCTCTGTCGTGCTTCCCATTGCAAACTCATCCATATTGGTCTTGCCTATGATGACCGCGCCTGCTTTTTGCAGATTTTCTACTGCCTGTGCGGTATAGGTCGGCACAAAGTTATATAATATCTTGGAACTGCAGGTTGTCAGAACTCCTTTGGTACAAAGGTTGTCTTTCAATGCCACCGGTACGCCCGCAAGCGGTCCGGTCAACTCTCCTGCATCTATTTTTTTCTGAATCTCCCCGGCATCTTTCAATGCCTGCTCTTTGGTCAGGGTGACAAAGCTATGCACATCGCCCTCTACTTTTTCTATCTGTGCAAAGGCTGCTTCTACGGCTTCTTTTACCGTTACTTCCCCTGCTTTTATCTTTTTTCCCAGCTCTACGGCTGTCAGACTCATCAGACTCATTGTATTCCTCCTTTAACCGATCGTCTTTGGCACCTTAAATCCATCATCTTTAGCACAAGGTGCGTTTGCAAGTGTATCATCATGTCCGTCTCCATTGGTTACAACATCCTCGCGGAATACGTTATTGACCGGGAATACATGGGACATCGGCTCTACGCCGGAGGTGTCTAATTCATTTAATTTATCAATATAATCGAGCATTTTTCCCATATCGGCTTTTGCCTGCTCTTTTTCTTCTTCGGAAAGCTCTAATTTTGCAAGAATACCAACGTATTCAATGGTTTCATCTGAAATTATATTTGCCATTTTTCTTCTCCTTGTTTTCCTAAGGTTCTAATCTGTTTAAATCTCTTGGGAACAGTGTGGTCTCTCTGACATTGTCCTCGCCGATCAACTGCATTGTCAGTCTCTCTAATCCGATTCCAAGACCTCCATGCGGCGGCATTCCGTATTTGAATGCACTCAGGTAGTCCTCCATTCCTTCCTCTGTCATTCCTCTTGCTGCAATTTTTTCTGTCAACATCCGGTAATCATGGATTCTCTGACCGCCGGTTGTAATTTCAAGGCCACGGAACAATAAGTCAAAGCTCAGTGTAAATGTGGTATCCTGTGGATCATCCATTGCATAAAATGGACGTTTTTTGCTTGGATAATGTGTAACAAACACAAAATCCGCATCATATTCTTCTTTAAACAGAGTTCCGATCAGATGCTCTTCTTCCGGCTCTAAATCATATGGGTTTTTGATCCTGCGGTCATATTTTTCTGACACCATTTTCTTTGCCTCGTCAAAACGAACCACCGGTATCTTTTCCACGTTCGGAAGCGTTACACCTAACATTTTCAACTCTTTTGCATAATCTTTTTCTAACAGTTTCATTGCATACTGCAAAAATCCTGTTTCCATTGCCATGATGTCTTCAAATCCGTCGATATATCCCATCTCAAAATCTAAGGAGGTATATTCGTTCAAATGTCTTTTAGTGTTGTGCTTTTCTGCTCTGAATACCGGAGCAGTCTCGAATACACGGTCAAATACACCAACCATCATCTGTTTGTAGAACTGTGGACTCTGCTCTAATACGGCAGGTCTGTGGAAATATTCAAAACGGAACAGGTTTGCTCCACCCTCTGCTCCTTTTGCACCAATCTTTGGTGTATGGATCTCGGTAAAGCCCTCTTCGTATAAAAATTCCCGAAAACCTCTGACTAAGCCCTCCTGGATCTTGAACTTTGCCCGCTCCCTGACATTTCTAAGAGATACGGCACGGTTGTTTAGCTTTGCCTCTAAGGATGTATTCAGTTTCCATTTTGATATTGCAAGCGGCATTGGAGCACTCGGCTCTGACAAGATACGGATTTCTCTTAAACGGATCTCAATCCCATTTGGAGCACGATCTTCTTTTGCTACCACTCCCTCTACTTCTACGGTTGCCGCCTCTTTTAAATCTTTCAGCTCAAACTTGGTTACGCCTTCCTCAAATACACACTGGATCAGTCCTTCTCTTTTTCGCAGGATCACAAATGCGACCTCACCCATATCACGAATGGTATGAATGGCACCGTTGAGCTTTACACTCTGTCCTTCGTAATCTCCTGTTAAGAGGGTTGTCAGTTCTAATGTTTCCTGTTCTTTTACTCCTGTTAAAAATTCCATCATGTTTGTACTCTCCTTTTCTTCATGTTTCAGTCGGAAATGTTTTCCTCTGAAGGATAGGTGCGGGACGGAAATACATTCTTGTGAAAAAAATATCATTTTTTACTGATTCATTTTTATGAATTTAGAAATAATAAAAATTAGAAATAAAAAACGCCCCGGAACATTTCACTGTTCCGGGGCGGGATCTCATTCTTCTATATTCCCGCGGTACCACCCGCATTGAAAAATCATGGCAATCACAACTTTTCCACTCTTGATATTTAACGCATATCAGACGTACTGACCTACTCTGTATTTTGCAAGTTCTCATTCCTTTTCCTGCAAAATTCTGTTCAACCAGTCTGCTCCGGAGTGTTCCCTTTGTCTCCTCTTTCAAACAGCGCTCTCAGTCGGTGACGCTGTATTCCTGTCGACGTCTGAAGATAAGAGTCTCTTTCATCGCTTTTTTTGTTCCTGTATGTTAGCATAGTCTTGGTTATTTTGCAAGTACTTTTTTGAAAACTTTCAAAAACCGGAGTCTTCATTCGTCATTCCTTTTTCTTTTTTTCACAATAAACAGGTCTCTGACGTTCAGACTCTGCATGATGTTTCCTGCATTCGTCACATTTCCCATGACGTTCACACTTTTTTCTTTTGCATGGGCAATTCTCATTTATTATCATTTTAGCTCCATAAATCTACAATTTTAAAAACCTATATTTTCCGGCACCTAAGCCGGTAACCTTTTCTATGACTTTTGCTTCCTTTAAAACATTCATTACATTTGTAGCCTTAGACTTTGAACAGCCCAGCCATTCCATCACATTAGCCTGCTTCCTTTTTCAATAATCCGGCACATAGATATTTGGCTCATCTGCCGTCTTATAGTATTTAAACACATTAAGATCGTCAGCAAATTCTTTCCAGCCTTCACTGGTAAAGGTTACAGTTGCTATATCATCTTCTAATGTAATAATTCCACTGAAATCTTTGCCATACTCATCTGTAGAAAACTCCAATCCCTGTTCTGTCCACTTTCCCTCGCAGTCATTCAACTGTGCCAGGCGAAACATTCCGATTTGTACAAGATAGCTTCCATCCCAGTTCTTTTGAATCTCAAGATTCGGCTCATCTGTATCATAGGAATTATATTCGCCCACATAAGAATCCTCATCTATGTTTTCGCTTGCGTCTGATTCTGTATTTTCTGTTGTATTACTTTCCGTATTTTCTTCTGTATTCACACTTTGATCCGGTTCTGTCTGTACACTTTCAATACTGTTATCTGTGTCATCCTTCTTTACATTCTGCCTTTCTTCTTGCGGTGATGCATCTGCCGTTTTCTTGCTTTCCATTGTCTCTGTTACTGTTTCTTCTGTTTCCTGTTCCTCTGTTGTCGACGTTTCTGCCACTGTTTTTTCTACTGTCGTTTCTACTGTATTATCTTTCTCCTCTGCACTTTCATTCTTTGCACATGCAGAAACCGAAAGTAACATAATTGCTATAAAACAAATTAGGAATTTCTTTTTCATATTTCATTTTCTCCTTTGACCTGATATTTTTTATTCACGATTATATATTCCTGTTTTAATTTTTCCCCGGAGGACTTTTTCTATGACCTTTGCTTCCTTTATTATCCATAATATAAAAAAAGCAGGGAGATACAGATCTTATCTCCCTGACAATTAATGCTCCGCCTTTCTGGCTGTGAAATACTTAAATGAAAAGTTTGCTCCTAACTGAAACACTTCTCCTTTTAATAATCGGGCACATAGATATTTGGCACATCTGCCGTCTTATAGTATTTAAACACATTAAGATCGTCAGCAAATTCTTTCCAGCCTTCACTGGTAAAGGTTACAGTTGCTATATCATCTTCTAATGTAATAATTCCACTGAAATCTTTGCCATACTCATCTGTAGAAAACTCCAACCCTTGTTCTGTCAACTTTCCCTCACAGTCATCCAACTGTGCCAATCGATACATTCCAATTTGAACAAGATAGCTTCCATCCCAATTTTTTTTGATCTCAAGATCTGGCTCATCTGTGTCATAGGAATTGTACTCGCCCACATAAGAATCTTCATCTATGCTTTCGATTGCATCTGATTCTGTATTTTCTGTTATATCATCTTCCGCCTTTTCTTTTGTACTCACACTTGGATCCGGTTCTTTTTGTACATCTTCTGCATTTGTTTTTGTATCTGGTATTTCTGAAGATGTGTCTGTTGTATTATCTGCTATAGGTGTTTCCTTCTTTTCTACAGGCGTTTTCTGATCTGAAGTAATCTTTACTTCTTCTTTTTCAGTCAACTCTTTTTCTGCTTGTCCTGTTTCATTTTTTACAGCACTCTGTTCATGCTGCACATCTTGATTTTTTCCGCATGCTGAAACAGAAAACGCTATAACACAAACTAAAACACATAGTAAACATCTACTCTTTTTCATTGTCTCTTCCTACTTTCTCATTATCTCATATATTTTACTTGCATTATTACCCCACATTTTTCCCCCTTCATACTTTTCTGTTCAACATAACCGTAGTATACAAAACACCTTATTACAACATGAATGTTGTGAATGGTGGGGTTTTTGTTACAAATGGTAGGTTTTAGCACTTTACAACATGAAACAATACGATTTCTGCACTTACCATATCTTTTTCAACAGTGTAACGAATATCACCCTGATAATGTTCAATTACTTCTTTGATATTTGATAGCCCTATTCCATGATTTAATTTATCATTTTTACTGGTGATCTTCTTTTCTATATATTGAAAATCAAAATCTCTGCTTATACTATTTGATACAACTATTTTCAGGTTTTGTTCAAAGTTTTCCATTGTCAGTACAATTTTTCTTTCCCCCGTTTCTATCTTGTTGCATTCCTCCATTCCGTTTTTTAGTAAATTATATAAAAGCGTACAACATTCAAAATCTGTCATTTTTAAATTTCCATTTACATGATAAAAAAAATCAAATTCTATTTTTGATCTTTCCATCCTTTTTCCCAAGTAATTTACCAATGCACTGATCACTGTATGATTACATTTATATTTTCTGCCCGGAGTTCTATCTACTACCTGTTCGATCTGCGACAAATACTCTGTCGCCTTTTTATACTCCTGATTTCTCAACAATTCTCGCACACATTCTATATGTCCTAATGTATCATGTCGAAATTTTCTTATCTCCATATCTTGTTTTTGCACAGCATCAAAATATTCACACTGCATTTTCTGATACTTTTGTAAAAGTTCCACCTTTTCCTGTTCATGCACTAACTGTACACAGGATATAATCAATACAATGCTGATAATGAAAATTCCGGCTACTATACAGATTACATTTATTAGTTCTTTTTTATTAAAATCCCCCTGTTTTAATACATTCTCACATACTCTTACCAGTAATCCTGCCCCTGAAAAATAAAGAACAGTAACTGCTAAAAATATTTTTACGGAAAACCTTGGGATTTTCCATCTTTCTACTTTCTTCCACCGTTTCATAATTATTTTTTGTATAAGTATAAATATCAAAAACACACAATAATCATATAATTCTGCATATTCTTTTCCTGTGATCCATAATAAAAATGTAGAATACAGGATATCTAAAAAGCCAACAAAAACATACACGCCAACACTATAGCATATCCTTCTGATCTTTGATTCTTTTATTATAAAAGATAATATCAGTACCATACTTATAAATTCTAAACATGCCTCTTTTCCCTTAAGAACGTTATTATATTCTACTATTACCTGTAAAACAGCTAAGATAGCCAGTACTGCGAGGTAATACCTATATTTTTGTTCTACCTTCACATTTGTAAAACATATAAAAAATCCCACATATACAAAAAACTCTACTACCTGTGATAAATAATTAATTCCTATCTCCTGTAACATATCCTTACCTTCTTATCGAATATATTCCATATATTTTGCTTTTATTTTTCTACACATACCACGCGATATCCTTAATTTCTCCCTATTACCTATTTCAACATAAGATTCTGTCACTCCGCTCACATATTTTAAATGTATCAGTACTGAACGATGAACTCTCATAAACCCTTTTGTTTCCAGTTGCTTTTCACACTCTGAAAGTGATTCCCTGATCAGTAACCGCTCTTCTTTTGTTATTACAATGACATAGCTGCCTTCCGCATGTATATAATAAATATCATCTAATACAATACGATTTCCTTTTACCGACCATATTCTTTCTCCTCTCAATATGTCTCTGTATATTTTTTTTAATATAACAGATAATTCATCCGTTATATTTTTCTTTTCTATAAATCCTACAACATTTCTCCCAAATGCCTCTTTCATGCATTCATTATGTGAAGTCAGAAATACAATCTGTGTTTCACAATTTTTTTCTAATAACTGATCTTTTACTTCAATCCCCGAAATTTTTCCCATTTCAATATCTAAAAAAAGAACATCCCACGCCAGATCCACTGCATGCAGCACTTCTTCCCCACAGGAGAAACACTCTACATGACAGTTCTCATTTTTTGACGCAAAATATTCTTCACAAATCTGTTTTACTTCATTTACAAATATAAAATTGTCATCACATACTGCTATTCTAATGTCCATTTCATAACCCTTTTTATCTGCCCATGTTCACTGATAATTCTATTATAGTGTTATCGTTTTTTTCTGTCTACCATAATTTTCATATTCCCCAACCTTTTATTGAAAAACGAAGTCTATATGGTATAATAATGGCAAACGGATCAACATGCCCGCAGGATCGACATGATCGATCCGTAACAAAATCAAACTGACAGAATCGAGGATACATATGGATCACTTAATTATTCCAAAAGATTACAAACCCGACCTGAATCTCCATGATACACAGGTTGCCATTAAAACGGTTAAGGACTGCTTTCAGGAACTGTTAGCAGAACGTCTGAATTTAACAAGAGTTTCTGCTCCACTGTTTGTTGACCCGGATTCGGGATTAAATGACAACTTAAACGGTGTGGAACGCCCGGTGGCTTTTGACATCAAAGAACAGGATGGAAAAATTGCCGAGATCGTCCACTCCCTTGCAAAATGGAAACGTTATGCGTTAGATAAATATGGTTTTTCCGTTGGTGAAGGACTCTATACGGACATGAACGCCATCCGTCGTGATGAAGAGACCGACAATATCCACTCTATTTTTGTGGACCAGTGGGATTGGGAAAAGATCATCACTAAGGAAGACCGTAATATCGAGACACTGAAAGAAACCGTCCGCACCGTATATAAGGTTTTGCGTAAAACGGAAAAATATATGTCCATCAAGTATGATTACATTCAGGAAATCCTTCCAAAGGATATCTTTTTTATCACCACACAGGAATTAGAAGATGTATTCCCGGATGTATCTTCTCCAAAGGAACGTGAGTATTATATTGCAAAGGCCAAGGGTGCTGTCTGCATCATGCAGATCGGAGATGTTTTAGAAAATGGCGAACGCCATGACGGACGTGCTCCGGACTATGATGACTGGAGTCTGAATGCAGATATTGTCGTTTACTATCCGGTTCTTGATATTGCACTGGAACTTTCTTCCATGGGAATCCGTGTGGATAAGGATGCACTGCTCTCACAGTTAGAAAAAGCCGGCTGCCCGGAACGTGCAGAACTGCCTTTCCAGAAAGCCATTATTGAAGAAAAACTTCCATATACCATCGGTGGAGGTATCGGTCAGTCCCGTATCTGTATGTTCTTTTTAAGAAAAGCCCATATTGGCGAAGTACAGAGTTCAATGTGGCCGGAAGAAGTTGTACAGGAAGCCACTGCACACGAAATTTCTTTATTATAGGCAACGAAAGAGAGATATTTCATGAAAAAATGGATGACTTTTTTATGTATATTGTTGTTATGTAGCAGCCAGACACTGTTATCTGTGTCTGCTACACCTGCAAAATCTGTATCTTCCACTCCTCGCCAAACACAGATTACTGTTCGGACAGCCACAAATTTCAAGACTGAATCAGATGTTAAAAAATTCGTTCAGCTGGCTTCTAAATATAAAATATCTGTCATCTACTTAAATGTAAAGCAGGATGAGGATGATGAAGTACCGTCCGGTTATGTTTATTATAAGAGTAAGGTTGCACCCATCGCCAAAGGCTACAGGAATTTCGATGTTTTAAAATCTATGATTAAAGAAGCTCATAAAAAATCTATCAAAGTCTATGCGTGGGTTCCTCAGTTTCATGACCGTGCAGCATTAAAAAAGTATCCCAATGCACAGATGAAAACTCTGGTTGGAAAAAAAACTGTGGCTTACAACCAAAATGGTGAATATTTTGTAAATCCTTTAAATAAGAAAATCCAAAAATATGAGATTTCCATCTTAAAGGAAATCGCTAAAAAATATGATGTTGACGGTATTATTTTAGACTGGCTTCGCTTTGATGATTACAAAATGGATTTGAGCAAGTCTACCAGAAATGCTTTTAAAAAGAAATATGGCTATGATCCGATAACCATTTCGTTTTCAACCAATAATGCCAAACGCAGACAGTGGAATAGCTGGAGAACTTCACAGCTTGCATCTTATGTCAAACAGGCTTCTCGTAGTGTCCGGCAAACTAAAAAAGACATTTTACTGGGTGCATTTATTCTCCCTCCAGAGTTCACAGAATGTGGGCAGGATGTTGGAAAATTTAAGTCGTATATTGATGTTGTTCTGCCAATGTCCTATTACAAGGACTGGGATTTTACTCCTTCCTGGGTTTATGGGAAAAATTCGGGTATTCTTTACGATACACAAAAAAAAGCAAAAAACACCTCCATTATTCCAACATTTGATTTGCCTTCATCCACACAAAAGGATAGTTATAAGACAATTTTCAAAAAGACGCAAAAAAATTATCCTAAGATTAAATGCATAAATTACTTTATTTACGGAAAATGGAAGAAATCCCATTTTAAAAAAATTGTATATTATTGAAAATTGCAATGTAATTTCTCTTACACAATAAAAAATGAAACCGAAGACTTCATGATTAGTCAACGGTTTCATTTTTTGTGCTATACCCTATCGTATTACTGCATGATATTAAATGCCAGCATCATCATAAAGGAATCTCCAATGCATTTGCAGCGGTGCGTGCAGCATAATGGAAATCATAAAAAAAGCACGATGAAAATATGATTATTTTTTCATTGTTATGCAATCTTCCAGAATTCTTTTTGCATTGGCTACTCTTTCCGCACTCGGCGGACAGACACCTTCTAACGGATAATCAAGTCCCAAATTTTCCCATTTAAAAATTCCCATGGTATGATACGGCAGAACTTCTACCCGTTCCACACTCTGCAATTCCCTGATAAATTCCGCTAAACGAAACAGATATTCATCTTTATCATTTCGCTCCGGCACAAGGACATGACGGATCCACATTGGTTTTTTCATTTCGGATAAGAGCTGTGCCATGCGTAAAATATTCCGGTTACTCTGTCCGGTCAGAATCCGATGCTGTTCTTCATCGATATGTTTGATATCCAATAATACCAGATCCGTATTCTTCATCAGTTCCTTCCATTTGGAAAAATAAGGCTCTTGTTCCGTGAACGGATTGCCACTGGTATCTAAGGCGGTATGGATTCCCCGCTCTTTTGCTTTTTGAAATAACTCATTTAAAAAATCAATCTGTAAGAGCGGTTCTCCACCACTTACGGTAATCCCGCCTTTTTCTCCCCAGTAGCTGCGGTATCTCCATGCTTTGTCCAATAACTCTTCGGCACTGGTCGGCGTTCCTGCATTTTTCTCCCAGGTATCGGGATTGTGGCAGAACTGACACCGCATGGCACAACCGCTTAAAAAAATAATGTAACGGACACCCGGTCCATCCACGGAGCCGAAGCTCTCTAGTGAATGGACGTATCCGATATTTTGTTTTGAATTCATATATTATAAACTTTCGTGGCAGGTTCTTGAAATAACATCCATCTGCTGCTCTTTGGTCAGGTCGATGAATTTTACTGCATAGCCGGATACACGGATCGTAAAGTTTGCATACTCCTCTTTTTCCGGATGCTCCATTGCATCGATCAGTTTTTCTTTTCCAAATACATTGACATTTAAGTGATGTGCTCCCTGGTCAAAGTATCCGTCTAACACATGGGTCAGATTTTCCACACGCTCTTCCGGGCTGTGTCCTAACGCATCCGGATTCATGGTCTGTGTATTGGAAATACCGTCTAACGCATCCTCGTATGGCAGTTTTGCTACGGAGTTTAAGGATGCTAACAATCCGTTTGTCTCTGCGCCATAAGATGGGTTGGCTCCCGGTGACAATGGTGTCCATGCTTTTCTTCCATCCGGCATTGCTCCGGTTGCTTTTCCGTATACGACGTTTGAAGTAATGGTCAGAATGGATGTGGTAGCCTCTGAATCGCGGTAAGTATGAACTTTCTCTAATTTTCTCATGAAAGTCTCTAAGAGCCATACGGCAATCTCATCGGCACGCTCATCATCGTTTCCATATTTCGGGAAATCTCCGGTTGTCTCAAAGTCTACTACCAGTCCGTCCTCATCGCGGATAGTTTTTACTTTTGCATATTTGATCGCACTTAAGGAGTCTACAACATGGGAGAATCCTGCAATACCGGTTGCAAAGGTACGGCGTACTTCGGTATCGATCAATGCTAACTCTGCTGCTTCATAGTAATATTTATCATGCATATAGTGGATCATGTTTAAGGTCTCTACATAGAGTTTTGCTAACCAGTCCATCATTGCATCGTATTTTTCCATTACTTCTTCATAGTCTAAATATTCAGAAGTGATCGGACGGTACTTCGGTCCTACCTGATCTTTGTTCTTCTCATCTACTCCGCCATTGATCGCATAAAGTAAGCATTTTGCAAGGTTTGCTCTTGCTCCGAAGAACTGGATCTCTTTTCCTGTCTCTGTTGCAGATACACAGCAGCAGATAGAATAATCATCTCCCCAGATTGGACGCATTACATCGTCATTTTCATACTGGATAGAACTTGTCTCTACGGAAATATGAGCTGCATATTTCTTAAAGTTCTCCGGCAGACGGGAAGAATAAAGTACTGTCAGGTTTGGCTCCGGAGAAGGTCCCATATTCTCTAATGTATGTAAGAAACGGTAATCGGTCTTTGTTACCTGGGAACGTCCGTCGATGCCGATTCCTCCAACCTCTAAGGTTGCCCATACCGGGTCACCGGAGAATAACTGATTATAGGACTCGATTCTTGCGAATTTTACCATACGGAATTTCATAGTCATATGGTCGATCAGTTCCTGTGCTTCGCTCTCTGTTAAAATTCCTGCTTTGATATCTCTTTCGATATAAATATCTAAGAATGTGGAGATACGGCCTACGCTCATTGCTGCACCATTCTGTGTCTTAATGGCTGCAAGATATCCAAAATAGAGCCACTGTACAGCTTCTTTTGCATTTTTTGCCGGTACGGAAATATCAAATCCGTAGATCTGTGCCATTTCTTTCATGCCGTTTAATGCACGGATCTGCTCTGCGATCTCCTCACGGATCTGGAAGTCTTTTCTTCTCATTCCGTGACGCTCTGTTTTTGCAAAGTCTTTTTTCTTAGACTCGATCAAAAAGTCAATACCGTAAAGTGCCACACGGCGGTAATCGCCTACGATTCTTCCACGGCCGTATGTATCAGGAAGTCCTGTTAAAATGTGGCTGTGACGTGCACGCTTCATCTCCGGTGTGTAGATATCAAACACTGCATCGTTATGTGTTTTATGGTATTTTGTAAAAATTTCATGTAATTTTTCACTTGGCTCATAGCCATACATACGGCAGGACTGCTCTGCCATCTTGATTCCGCCATATGGCATAAAAGCACGTTTTAACGGTTTATCGGTCTGTAAACCGACTACCTGTTCTAAATCTTTTAATCCTTCATCAATGTAACCGGGACCATAAGCGGTTAAGGAAGATACTACTTCGGTCTCCATATCGAGAACGCCGCCTTTTTTACGCTCTTCCTTCTGTAACTCCTGTAATCTGCCCCATAACTTGTCTGTTGCCTCGGTGGCTCCTTCTAAGAAAGACTCATCACCTTCATATGGTGTATAGTTGTTCTGGATAAAATCTCTGACATTTACGCCCTCTTTCCAGCGTCTTCCTTCAAAACCATCCCATTGACTGAATTCCTGCATACTGTTCATCCTTTCCTTTCTCGCTAGTATCTCTAATGCAGATTTATTATAACGGATTGTTAAAAAGATAACAAGATGATTAGTGAACAGTTTTTCTCATTATCGGATGAAATCATTTCCATTAATATGCCTGATAACCTGTCTCCTGTAATCTGTTATCTTTTTCTACTACCTGATCTTTCATTTCTTCACTGTATGCTTCTAACTTCTCAAGCAGTGCTGCATCAGAAGTTGCAAGGATCTTTGCTGCAAGGATTCCGGCATTCTGTCCGCCATTGATCGCTACTGTTGCAACCGGAATACCACTTGGCATCTGTACGATAGAATATAAGGAATCTACTCCTCCTAAATCGGACGTTTTCATTGGGATTCCGATGACCGGCATTGGAAACAGAGCTGCACACATTCCCGGAAGATGTGCTGCTTTTCCGGCTCCTGCGATGATCACCTTGGTTCCACGCTCTTTTGCGCCCTTTGCCCATTCAAAGAAAATGTCCGGTTCACGATGTGCAGAAATGATCTTCATCTCATAATCGATCCCGAATCTGTCAAGCATCTCTGCTGCCTTTGCCATAACAGGCATGTCTGAATCGCTTCCCATTACTATTCCTACTGTTGCCATTTTTTCTTCCTCCTGTTTGTTAAATCTGTATTTTACATTTCATCGAGTGGCTGATTTAATGCCTCACTTCCCGGCACTACAAATCTTCCATCCCGAATAATGTCCTCTGTGCTTCCATCGGCACGGATCACGGTGATCGCACCTAATTCATCATATGGGATCGTAATATCCGTATGACAGTTCAGATATGCTTTACTCATATCCTCTTTTCGCTGCAGGGAAACCTCATTATCTCTTGCAACAATCTCTTTTCCATCCGGATTAAAGACTGCATTGTCCTCCGCATGGGAATAACAGGTATCGCCTACCGCAAAATGAGGTCCTGTCTTTTCTGCGATCAAAATCGGCAGTTTTGCCGCTATATCGTACTTTCTCGCCATACAGTATGCTGTGGTGTTTGTACCAATCGCAAACTCTCCCATTGGAAGCGTATCATGGTGCTTCAATACATTTTCATGAATATATTTGCGGTTTTCCTCTTCATTCTCGAAATTCTTACAGGTATAATTCACAATCCTTCCGTCAGAAAAATCCATCTCTAAATCCAAAAAGTTAAGCTCGTTTAAATACACCTGTGAAACATGCAGTTTTCCGTTGGTACCTTTTAAGACCGGGGAGGTAAAGACTTCCCCTACCGGAATGTTGACATCTGCCACACAGTTTTCAAAAATCGTCTGCTTATCCGGATCTTGCAATTTATAAAGTTCTACGGTCAGATCTGTTTTATTCTGACCTCTTCCTTTGATATGCACCCGCTCACCGGTATCTAACACATCAATGATCTTTTGCTGTATCGACTGATAGAGTTTGTAATCTAAAGTATTGATCTTTACGGTCTCATCAAAAATCTCACGGAACTGCTCTCCGATCGTCGGGATCGGATATGCGATGATCGTAAAACTCCGTTCATCGCCTTTGATATACTCGTTTGTGATCTGTCCTGCCATGCTCATATAATAGACATTCAACTGCTGCTGTTTTTCATTATAATGTGCATTTTCCGGCTTGCTCACCGGCTCAAACGGCTCTTCTCCAAAGATCTCGATCACCGCCGGACCTGCATGGACTCCTGCTAATTCTTTACGGCTTTCAAAGGAGCTTCTAAGCACTTCTAAACGACGCTCTACGAATGCTTTGTCAAAATAGTATGCCTTATCGTCCTTGTGGTCATACTCATACTGTTTGTTGACTGCCTTTACATAAGCATTGCGTTTTCCATGTCCGCGGTTAAACAATGATAACACCGGATCTCTTGAAATGGTCGGCTGTAACCCCATTTTTTCAAAATTTTTCACTGCTGCCCGTACCATGCGTTCAAATCCGATCGGATAATGGATCTGCACGGTTTTCTTTTTAGACAGATCTACACCGAGATTTACAAAACCGAGCCTGTAACCCTCGGTATAGGTGTCTGCCATGGACTGTATTTTTTCTTCCTCCATACTGTTCAGAAAACGTGCGATCTCCAGTTCGCAATCACTGATATACTCGCCATAACGATAGAGATAACGGGTATCGGACAGATCCGCATGCATCACGATATCCGTAAAAAAGTCCAGTGACGGATCTATCATCTCTAAAATATTACGTTCCACCATTGTTTCACTGTAATCATGGTAGAAATAGTAAATAGTCTGCATCACTTCTCTTTTATCCACTACTTCATCCTGTGCTGCCGCAAAGATTCCATAGACCTCTACAAACAGCTCGCCGAAAATCGTAATGTCCTCTGCTCTTCCCTCATAGGCATAGCCAATGCAGGCACGAAGTTCTGTATAGAGAAAACTTAAGACTCCGCCAAATTCCTCTCCCAGCTTTTCCACTGCATAGGAAGGGTTAGCGTAACTGGTGACATAATTTTTTCCTAAAATATCCTGATAAAACTCTTTGTTTCTCTTTTTTGCCTCTTCCTCTGACTCTGCATCTAACAGTCCCTGCTGCTTTTTTTGCAGTGTTTCATCTACTTTTTCTAAAAATAATGCTGTCTTTTGAAAATACTCCTGATAGCGGGCAGGTACGCTCTCTTCTTTTGCAATCTCCCGGATGCGTCCCGTCACTAATTCATATCGTTCTCTTTGTAATTCCTGATCCATATATCTTCCTACATATCTCCTTACATATCATCTATGATATTGCCTTTTTTTATATTCTGTTCAATAATTTCCTTCTGATACTCCCAGATTGCCTCGGAGCCCTCATGTGTTCTCGCATTCCTTTTCATGATCTGGGATTTTTTCACGCCGTGCTCTCTCCATGATTTTCCTTCGGATGCATCATTTAAAAGCATTGGCTGTGCATTGTCAAGCACATGGGCAAATTTTGCCTCCGGCGTCCTGCTCTCTTCAAATTCTTCCCAAAGGTTCCGGTATTCTTTTGCCATATCTTCCGGGAGTATCGGAAATATCCGGTCTGCCGCCTTTTGCTCCCGCTCTTTTTTCGTCTGGTTGCCTGCCGCATCATATGCATAAGTGTCACCGGCATCAATCTCTATGGCATCGTGTAACAATACCATTTTCATTGTTTTTAACACATCGATCGGCTCATTGGAATATTCCGCAAGGATGCCGCACATCAAAGCCAGATGCCAGGAATGTTCCGCATCATTTTCCTTACGCTCTCCATTTGCAAGATATGTCTGTCTCATGATGGATTTCATTTTATCCATCTCTAAAATGAAATCCATCTGCTTTTTCAGCCGTTCGTTATCCATTTCGTCTTCTCCTTTATAACAAAATTCCTAACATGTAAAGTGCTAACCACAGCACTGTCGCAACCGCCGACAATCCGACTGCCGTATATGGAATGGAGCGGAAGGTGTCTTTTTCCTGCACTGCCTGTACGGCCTCTATAAAAGATGCAACACCGACAAACAGTGCAACAACACCTGCACTTCCTAAAAATGCACCACCGTTTCCTGCACTTGTGACTGCCTGTATCAGCATTCCTGCTAATATGAGCAGGGAGATCACTGCTCCGACACAGGCGATCATACCGCGAACGGATTTTTTCTTCTCTGTAAATTTATAACTTCTGTTATTCTTCTTTTTTCTCATTTCTTCTCTTCTTCCACTTCCTTACAACCCAAAAACAAAGATAACCGAGACTTCCTCCCAGCGTATTTAAAATCATATCATCCACATCGAAACTGCCCACCTTAGACACCAGCTGTATACACTCGATCAAAAGACTGAACTCAAAGCTGATGAGTGTCACATATGCAAAACTCCTGTTTTTCTGACTAAGGAATGGCAGAAAAAAGCCAAACGGAAGAAACGCCGCGATATTTCCGAGCAGATTTACTACTACTGCTGTCATTCCCAGCTTCTTCCGATAGATGATAAAACGCTTGATTTCCAAAAATGGAACCAGATTGTAATGATAGGTTCTGGTCAGATTGGTTCTTCCCATGATTTCCGCAAAAAACAGGAAGTAACTCAAAAGCAGCAGATATCCTCCGAACAGAATCCATCTAAAACATAATTTCTTTTTTGTCATGTAACAAACGTGCCCCGCTTACCACTGCAATAATACCGCAGACTAAGCCTGCCACCATCATAATGATCCCAACGGTCAGTGCTCCTGCTCCACTACGGCTCATTGTCTTATATGCTTTTTCGTTCATAATCATTCCTCCAATTATTTTACACCATACTCCTGATAGTATTGGTCAATTGCTGTTTTTAATGTATCGTCAATGACAATTTTTCCCTGACATGGGCGATTATGGAGATGTTCTACCACATCTGCCATTGTTACAATCGCATTGGTTTCAAATCCATAGGTTTCTTTGATCTCTTCTAAAGCGGATTTATCACCCTTGCCCCGCTCCATGCGGTTCAAAGATACCATAAGTCCTACGATCTCTACCTTTCCCTGTGCCCGGATGATCGGAAATGTCTCTTCAATGGATTTCCCGGATGTTGTCACATCTTCAATGATCACCACTTTATCGCCATCCTGAATTTTACTTCCAAGCAGGATTCCTGTATCTCCATGGTCTTTTACTTCCTTACGGTTTGAACAATAGCGGATATCTTTTCCATATAATTCACTGTATGCCATCGTTGTCGCAACACTTAACGGGATTCCCTTATATGCCGGACCGAATAACACATCAAAGTCATCTCCGTAATGCTCATGAATTGCCTTTGCATAGTATTCACCGAGTCTGCGAAGCTGGCTGCCTGTCACATAAGCTCCTGCATTCATAAAAAACGGGGATTTTCTTCCGCTCTTTAATGTGAACTCACCAAACTTTAAGACATCACTCTCTACCATGAATTCGATAAATTCCTGTTTGTATTGTTCCATTCTGTTGTTTCCTCCTTATTTCAAGCCATTCGTAAGCATTTATATGTTCATTTTATATGTCACTATAATGATATCTGCAAGCTAATACATAGATATTCTCATCATCGATTTTGTATATGAGCCTGTCTTTATCGTTGATCCGTCTGCTCCAGAATCCTGCTAAATTTCCGGTTAACGGTTCCGGCTTTCCAATGCCTTCGTTGCCATTTCTGCATATATCTTCGATCAGACGATTGATCTTCTTCAGTGTCTTTCTATCCTCGGTCTTCCAGTAAACATAATCTTTCCATCCGTTATCGGTGAAAACTTTATTCATCTGCGAACACCTCCGCAAGATTGTGAACAGAGGATTTTCCCTTTTCAAGCTGTGCTTTGGATTCCATCAGCCAGTCATAATTAGCCTTATTTCCCATCACATATACATTTTCCATCAAGTTGTTATAGGTTTCCTCCGAAAGCATTACTACGTTTTTATTATCTTTCCGTGTTACGATCATTGTCTCATAGTCATCTGTTACCCTATCCATATACGTTTTCATATTATCCCGTAAATTTGTATAGTTGACCGCTAACATGATAACACCTCCATTCGATACAGCACTGATTTTTGCATATCTTTATGTTGTACAGTTTTCTGTACGTCAAGTGCCCGTATTTTTATTTTCTACTCCGATACTGCTCCGATCAATTCCCGGATATCGGAAATCTCATATTCTGCCATATAGCTGCGGATTCCCTCTAAAATTTCCATGGTTGCCCGCGGATTCCGGAAATTCGCTGTTCCCACAGCTACCGCAGTTGCTCCTGCAAGCATCATTTCAATCGCATCCTCTGCCGTATGCACACCACCCATTCCGATGATCGGAAGGTTGACTGCCTGTGCCACCTGATAGACCATGCGTACTGCGATCGGATGAACCGCAGGACCTGACATGCCTCCGGTCTTATTTGCCAGTGCAAATTTTCGGTTGCGAATGTTGATCTTCATTCCTGTTAATGTATTGATCAGGGACAACACATCTGCACCGCCGGCTTCTGCCGCTTTTGCCATCTCTGTGATGTCCGTCACATTCGGGCTGAGTTTCATGATCACCGGCTGTTTTGCATGCTTTTTGATCTCTTTTGTAATTGCTTCTACCGCCTTTGGGTCCTGACCAAAAGCAATCCCGCCTTCTTTGACATTCGGGCAGGAGATATTGATTTCTAACATATCCACCGGCTGGTCGGATAAACGTTCTACAACTTCGCAGTAATCCTCGGTAGTTCTTCCGCATACATTGACGATGATCTTTGTATCAAACTGCGTTAAAAACGGGATATCTCTTTCCACAAAAAGGTCAATGCCCGGATTCTGCAATCCGATAGCATTGAGCATTCCGCCATAGACTTCCGCCACCCGTGGAGTTGGATTTCCTTCCCACGGAACATTCGCAACGCCTTTCGTTACGACTGCTCCTAACCGGTTCAGATCCACAAATTCCGAATATTCCTCACCGGAGCCAAAGGTACCTGAAGCTGTCATGATCGGATTATTTAAGGTAACTCCTGCTAAATCTACTTTCAGATTCATTACAACTCCACCTCCTCAGCTAAAAATACCGGACCTTCTTTACAAATACGTTTATTATGCACATTCGTATGGCTGTCCTTATGTCTGGACTTGCATACACAGGCAAGACATGCTCCGATTCCGCATGCCATCCGCTCTTCCATCGAAATCCAGCACTCAATTCCAGCTTCTTTTGCATACTCCTTGACTGCCTTTAACATTGGAGTCGGTCCACAGGCATAGATGATATCTGCCTCAAGTTCGTTGACACGGATTGCATCTAAAACGGTTCCTTTTGTTCCCATGCTTCCATCTTCGGTTGCGAGATAGATTTCTCCTGCTTTTTCAAATTCCTCTGTTAAAAAAAGTTCGTCCCGATATCCTAACACAATCTGCTTTTCACATTCCAGTTCCTTTGCTAATTCTAACATTGGCGGAATTCCGATTCCCCCTCCTATCAGAATTGCTTTTTTGGATTTTTTCGGAAAACCGTTCCCTAACGGTCCTAAAATATCTAAAATCATTCCCGCTCTCATACCGGAAAACTCTTCTGTTCCCTTGCCTGCCACACGGTAGACAATTCTCAACGCCCCATCTTTTTTGTCTATTTCACAAATACTGATCGGTCTTGGCAGCATTCTGCTTCCGTCCTTACAATAGACTGAAATAAACTGTCCTGCTTTTGCATTTTTTGCAATCTCATCCGTCTTTAACCACATGCTGAATATTCCGTCTGCGATCTCCTCCTGACGGATCACGATTGCCTCTTCCCTGCTCTTTTCTGACATGTCCTTCTCCTTATTTTGCTCTCTCCAAAGCTGTACTGATGTCTTCCACCATATCGATCACGGCCGCTCTGGATGCTTCCGCAAAATGCTCAGCTCCAAATTTTGCATATTTTTCCTGCTTATACGCCGCAATGATACCTCTGGAAGAATTTACAATGGCTCCTAAACCATCCTCGTTAAAGAAGTGTACCAGATCTGCTCCTTTTCCTCCCTGTGCTCCATAGCCCGGTACTAAAATATAGCTCTTTGGCATTACTTTTCTTAAGACTTTTCCCATTTCCGGATAAGTTGCCCCCACAACTGCTCCGATGTAACTATAGGAATCTCCCATGTGGTCTGCACCCCACTCGGCAACTTTTTCCCCTACCCACTCATAGAGTGGTCTGCCGTCGATGATGCGGTCCTGGAATTCCCCACTGGATGGGTTTGATGTCTTAACAAGGATGAACAATCCCTTTTTTTCTTCCTTACATATATCTACAAACGGTTTGATCCCATCTGTTCCCAGATATGGATTGACCGTTGCAAAATCTTCATTAAATGCCTGACAGATGGTATTTCCTACCTGTACTTTTCCCAGATGTCCGACTGCATAGGCTGCAGAGGTAGAACCGATATCTCCTCTCTTGACATCTCCGATTACGACCAGACCTTTTTCGTGACAGTAATCTACGGTTTTTTGGAATGCTTTCAGTCCTTCTACACCAAACTGCTCATACATGGCAATCTGCGGCTTTACTGCCGGGATCAGGTCATAGGTCGCATCTACGATCTCTTTATTGAACTGCCAGATCGCATCTGCTGCTCCTTCTAAGGTCTCTCCGTATTCTGCAAATGATTTCTTCTGTATATGTTCCGGCACATAGTTTAACATCGGATCTAATCCTACAACGATTGGTGCATTGGTTTTTTGAATGTTACTGATTAGTTTGTTGATCATGCTTTTTCTCCTGTCATTTCTTTTTCATATATCATCTTACCGCCACAAATGGTATACTCTACCTCACCGGTTACGGTACGTCCATCAAATGGTGTATTTCTTCCTTTGGATGCAAAATTATTTTTATCGATCTGATATGTTTTTTTCGGATTAAAGATTACAATATCCGCATCTTTTCCAACTTCTAAGCTGCCTCTGTCACTTCCAATGACTTTTGCCGGATTGTAACTCATCTTTTCCGCCATCTGCATTGGTGTCAGATATCCCTTTAATACCAGCTCACTATAAGTCAGCGCCGCAACGGTTTCGATGCCCACGATTCCAAACGGTGCTTTTTGCATACTCTGATTTTTATCCTGTTTTGTATGCGGAGCATGGTCTGTTGCAATGACATCCATGATATCTTCTTTTAATCCCTGTCTTAATGCCTCCACGTCCGCTTTTGTCCGAAGTGGCGGGTTCATTTTATAATTGGTATCATACGGTACCATATCCTCGGTAGACAATGTAAAATGGTGTGGGCAGACCTCTGCCGTCACAGGAAGTCCATCTGCCTTTGCCTGTTTTACCATGGTAACGCTGTCCTTTGTGGAACAGTGACAAAGATGCAGTCTTGCACCTGTCTCTTTTGCTAAAATAATATCTCTCGCAATAATCACGTCTTCTACGGAATTGGTGATCCCTGCAAGTCCCTGTTTTTTAGTGATCTCATCTGCGTTTACTACTCCGCCCTGAACTAAATGAATATCTTCGCAGTGTGCTAACACAGGAATCTTACACTCTGCTGCAATCTTCATTGCTTCTCTATATAAATCGGTACGCATGACCGATTTGCCGTCTTCACTGATCGCCGGGCTGCCTGCCTGAACCATGCCTTTGATATCCGCAAGTTCCTCTCCCTGCTGCCCTTTTGTGACTGCTCCAACCTGTAAGACTCTGGTCAGTCCCTCACTCTCTGCTTTTTTATGCACATATGACACCACGTCCGCATTATCTACGACCGGCTTTGTGTTTGGCATTGCTAAGATCGTCGTATAACCGCCCTTTGCCGCTGCCCGCACTCCGCTTGCAATCGTTTCCTTTTCTTCGTATCCCGGATCTCTTAAATGCACATGCAGATCAATAAATCCCGGCATGACATAACTGCCTGCCGCATCTATGACACGCTCTGCTTTACATTTTAATTTTTTTCCTCTTTTTGCAATTTTTCCATCTTCAATGAAAATATCTATTTCCTCGTCTGTTTCCGTTGCAGGGTCTAAGACATGCCCATTTTTAATAAGAAGTGTCATTTCCTCTCCTCACTTTGCTTTACTAGTCTGTATGCTCACCGAACGTGCAAGCACGTTCTTCTCGCTTGCACTCATTGTATCATGTGACAGGATGTATCGCAACCGTGATTGTGGATTTCGCCGGTGCGAATTTTCTTTTAAAATCCACTCGAATGTTCTAAAACACATAGAAAAACAGCACCTCTCTATTTTTAGAAATGTACTGTTCTTCTGAAGATTCTGATCAAATCCTTTTATATCTTTCTCTTTTATTTCTTCGTTCCCTATCCTTACTCCATATCCTTTAATGCACGTCCCATCGGGATTCTCCGTATGCGCTTCATCTGGATCATATGTACGACCAGATAGCATACAATGCCGATCGCAATCATCGCAGGATAGACCCAAGGAGCAACATAGTAGGTCAGCCAGCCGTTAAATTGCTGCATCATCACATAGTAAATTGCCATCATTGTAAAGTGGCAGATTGGAATGACGAGTAGCAATGATATCACTAATACGACTCCTGTCGCACGGTTATAGAGACTGCCTGCCTCTTTGTCACTGTAGCCTAAGATCTTGATCATGGAAATGGACTGTTCATTTTTCTCCACGATCATTTTTGCTAACAGATAGATGACTAAAACATAGAGGAATACGGAAAATGCGCACATCAGCCACATCATGTCGCCCATGGAATCCTCTAACTGGTCCGCAATGACGGTCAGGTCATCCTGTGTGATAATGGATGCAACCATGCTGCTGTCAATATCCTTTATTTTTTTATCTGTAAAATATCCGTTAAAATAATCCTCATCATAATCGAAGATACGGTTAAAATTCTCCATACTCATAAATACCGACAAGGTCGCCGGATAATCATATGTACCACTGACGGTAAAGGTGTAGGAATCATCCTCATATTTCTTTTCTAAGGTTACTTTTCCTCCCTCTTTCAGACCATATTTTTCTAAAAATCCATCGGAAAGAAGCACTTTATTTTTTCCGGAAGGGATCTTGGCATCCTTCAAATAGGTAGAATCCTCTTCCACACCATAGACCGTGATCTCTTCGCCCCGCTCTGTCTGTAAGGACATCACTGCATATTTTTCCGCACCCTTTGTCTCTGTCTGAACAGGTGCCTTTAAAATGTACTGATATTTTGCAATTTCTGAATTAATGACTTCTGTTTTAAAATTCTGTAACAGAGGTGACATCATCATACCAAAGAACAGCAGAAAACTTGCAAAGAACACACCTAAAAACAGGGTCAGGTATGCTGAAATATTCTGGAATACGATACGCAGCCGGAAACGTGTAAAAAATTTAAACTCCGGCAGACGTATCACGCCTTTCTTTTTCTTTTTCCGCAGCTCGTGACGTAAAAACTGCAACGGTGGCAGATGCATCATGGAAACTAAGATCAACAGCACAATCGCAAATACGATCAGGCATGGAACTACGGTTGTCAGCCAGAAGGCTTCCGTATTCCAGATCGTCTCGTAAGTCGGAAGTGAATAGCTGTGATAATAAATATCTACGACCACATCTTTCATACATGTATATCCTAAAATGTTTCCGATAACTGCTGAGATCAGCGTAACCCGGATCGGCAGGTCAGATAATGCCGGATCAGTTCACCCCGTGTGTAGCCGAGTGCCCGCAGGGTTCCTATGGTTGATGCTTCTTTTTCTATCGTACTGCGTGTCGTTACGGCAAAGACAAATGCCAGAACGACCATCACGATATAGAGCAGGGTAATGATCATGACCAAATCGCCGCCCATGTCCTCACCGGTAAAGGTGATCGCCTGATTATCACTTGCCTTGACAAAATCGGTCAGTAAGCCGGTCTCCTTTAAAATGTCTTTGACATCGTCTGACTTATCCGATGCTTTCTGCTCCGAATATCCGCGGTAATTCCAGCGGTATGCATAGCAATAATGCAGTTCATCATCAGAAAACCTCTCAAAGCCCTTTTTCGTTACCATGGCAACGGTAAACTTGTTAGCATCAAACATCATATCCGTATTGTTTTTAAACAACGCACTGTAGTTAGAAAATGCTGCCACTCCGCTGACCGTAAACTTTTTCCCGTCAACATCAAACTTGTCTCCGATAGCGATCCCATTATTTTCCGCATAAAGCCTGTCTATGATGATCTCATCTTTATTCTCTGGGAATTTTCCATCCATGACGCAGATTTTATTGACATCGTCATTTTGGGTATAAATACGCACGGAATGTTCGTTTTTACGCTCTACATCTTTATAAAAGATTTCACTCAGTTTCAGATGTTCTTTTTTTAATTTACTCTTTAATTCCTTATCTGCTTTGACTGCAAGTGTAAAATGTCCGTCTTCTATTTTATATTTTTCAAAACTCTCATCATATGCCTTGGTCATACTGCTGTCAGCAACCTGAAATCCCGATACAAATCCAATCGTCAGTGTCAGGAACAAAAACAGTACCAGATATTTTCCGGCATCCTGCTTTAACTCCCGCAGATATCTTTTATGTAATGGATTTTTCATACAGCTCCCTCCTTACCAGTCTAAATCTACGGCAGGAATCTTCTGCTCATTCTTATCATTGTGGCGGATCTGTCCGTCATGCAGCTTTATGACCTGATCTGCCATATGGCGGATCGCATCATTATGTGTGACTAAGATGACGGTATTTCCAAATTTCTGATTTACGGTCTCAATGAGTTTTAAAATCTCTTTCGAGGTCTTATAGTCCAAAGCTCCGGTTGGCTCATCACAGAGCAGTATGTCCGGATTTTTGATGATCGCCCTTCCGATGGCTGTTCTCTGCTGCTGTCCTCCGGAAAGCTGGTTTGGGATTTTGTCCTTATGCTCCCAGAGTCCGAGTGTTTTTAACATATCATCCAACGGCAGTGGATCATTGCTTAAGTACGCACCCGTTTCAATATTTTCTTTTACCGTCAGATTCGGAATCAGATTGTAGGACTGGAACACATATCCTAAGTGCTTTCTTCTGTACAGGGAAAGCTGCTTGTCATTCATGTTCTCTACGGTCTCGCCATCAATGATGATGCTGCCCTCATCGGCTGTTTCAATTCCTCCTATAATATTCAATAAGGTGGATTTTCCCGAACCGGATGGTCCAAGTAAAACACAGATATCTCCTTTTTCTACTCCGCAGCTGATCCCACGGAGCACCTCTGTCCGGTTGTCACCGCTGCCAAAGGATTTATGAATATTTTTTAACTCTAAATACATAACAATCTCCTTCTTATGATAGTTAGTTATTTCTAACCTTATTATAACGTTTCTTTTCGGAAATTTTAGTATTTTTTTGCTATTGAGAAACTTTCTCGTTAGTGGTTCATTAATACTCCATTATAAGAAAGCTGGTTACACTTTAGTAGTTACAGAACGGCACCTGTCAGATACTTCAGGTGCCGGCTATATTTTCTTATGTTGAAATATATATTGCTTCAATACTTTATCGGCTTACTTTCCAGCCCACTGCTTCTTTTCTTGCATTTAAGAAGTCGTAGTACAGTCCCGGTTCTCCTGCAAGTTCTTCATGCGTTCCCTGCTGCACGATATGGCCATTGTCCAATACCAGTATCTGGTTGGCATGACGCACGGTTTTTAAACGGTGTGCGATCATGATAATGGTCTTATTCTGTGTCAGTGCATCAATGGCTTCCTGCAGTTCTTTCTCATTTTCCGGGTCTACGCTGGCGGTTGCCTCGTCTAATATGACGATCGGTGCATCTTTTAACAATGCTCTTGCAATGGAAATCCTCTGCCGTTCGCCGCCTGAAAGAGTTCCTCCTGCCTCTCCTACTACGGTATCATATCCATCCGGAAGTGCCATGATAAATTCGTGGCAGCAGGCACGTTTTGCGGCAGCTTCCACTTCCTCGCGGGTCGCATCCGGTCTGCCGAATTTGATGTTGTTTTCAATGGTGTCCTGAAACAGATAGACATTTTGAAATACCATAGAAATATTTTTCATCAGACTGTCTAATTTATACTCCTGTACCGGATGCCCGCCTACTAAAATCTGACCGCCCTGCACATCCCAGAAACGTGCAATCAGATGACAAAGTGTGGTTTTTCCACTGCCGGAAGGTCCAACGATAGCAGTCGTAGTCTGCGGCTTTATTTCTATATTGATATGGTCTAAAATTTTTCTTTCCTCATAGGAAAACTCCACATCCTTAAATGTCACGGAAGCATCCTGCGGTGCAAGCTCTGCTCCTTTTTCGTCCATAATCGGAATCCCATCAATGGCGTTTGCGGTATCTATGGATGCCCCCAGCATCTGAAGCAAATCCGACATATTTCCTGCATTTTCCAATTCTCTGTAAATCATAAAGGATGCGATCAACATCAGAATACAACGGGATAATGGCATACTTCCCTGAAAATAAAACATCACACTGCATATTCCGATAAGCAGACTAAAAATCCATACGACTCCCTGCCGGATTCCTGACCAAGGAAGTACCGTATACTCAAGTTTTAATGCTTTGTTACAGCTTTCCTCGATGGTTTTCTGAACGGTCTGACGGTTATCTTTTTCTAATCCATATGCTTTGACCACGCTCATACCCTGTACATATTCCAATACGGATTCAGACAACTGCTCCTGTGCTTTCTGTCTTGCAGGTCCGGTTGCTTTAGATTTTCTTGTGGAAATTTCGGTTGCTGACAAATATACTGCAATTCCTGTCAGTGACAACAGTCCCAGCCGCCAGTCCACAATAAACAGCATCAGACAAAGTGCAAACGTATTTAAAAATCCACCAAAAAGTGTGACTAAACATCTTGCTGCTGAATTTTCCACATCTCCTAAGGTTGTGGTAACAACTCCGGTAATGGCTCCCAAACTGTTTTTATTAAAATATCCCATTGGTATGTAGCGTAAACGGTCACCGATCTCTATTCGCTTCTGTGCCACCATAAAGTATCCTACCTCTGTTTCCGCATTGGTTGAATGATACATGCATATCAGCCTTCCTATGATGGAAAGCAGCATGATTCCCAATGCTCCAAAGATAACGGCAACCGTATATTCTTTTGCGATCACTGCATCTAAAACAATCATTAAAGCCGCAAACTGCAATGCTCCAAAAATCGCACCCACAAATGCTGTAAGTACTGCTTTTTTCAGTAATTCCCGCTTCTTTCCTGCAAAATTAAATATTTTTTTAATTATTTGAAGCATCTTTTTGTTCCTCCTCTCCCATCCGGTCTTTGGATTCCTGATGTGCTTTCCACATGTTTGCGTACAGCGGGCAGTCTGCTAATAATTCTTCCTGCTTTCCGCATCCCGCAACACATCCGTTTTCGATTACTATAATCTGATCTGCATCCACAATTGTGGAAAGCCGGTGTGCGATAACAATCAATGTCTTCCCTGCTGTTAATGCTGACAGTGCTTTTTGTATTTGTGCTTCATTTTCCGGGTCCACACTGGCTGTTGCTTCATCCAGAATAACAATCGGTGCATTTTTTAACATGGCTCTTGCAATGGAAATTCTCTGTTTTTCTCCTCCGGAAAGATGACCTCCGCCACCTCCTGCAACGGTATCATATCCATTGTCTAATGCACGAATGAAACTGTCGCATCCTGACTGACGTGCAGCTTCTTCCACTTCTTCATCCGTTGCATTCGGATTCCCCATACGGATATTATCCCGGATAGAACGGTCAAACAGATAATTTTCCTGTGATACATAAGCAATCTGTCCGTTTAACTGCTCAAACGGTATCTTGCGGATATCCGTTCCTCCCAATGTGATACTTCCTCCGGTTACATTCCAAAAACCTGCAATCAGTTTTGCAAGTGTTGATTTTCCTGAACCGGATGGTCCTACCAATGCATTGACTGTTCCCGGCTGAATGGAAAGATTGATGCCATGCAGCACTTCGCCCGTCTTTTCACCATAGGAAAATTCCACCTGATGCAGTTCAATACCGTTTCCTTTTAATTCTGCGATTTCTTTTGGACGCTCTAATTCGTCTGCTTCTAAAATTGCTGCAATTTCTCCTACATTGGTTCCCACTACTGCTAAATCATCCACAAATGTCATTGCTGCCATCAACGGTCCGGTCAGTCCCAATGACAGGATAATAATGGTAAAAAATTCCGCAGCACTTAAACTTCCTGTTCCCCAAAGTCCCGTACCTACCGGAAGTATCGTTACCAGAACTGCCGGCACAATGGACTGCATGGATGCCATATATTTCTGATTATCATGCATCCAGTCTACATAATACTGTGCATTATCATTCACTGCATCCGCATATCTGCGATAAGAACCGGCTGACTGGCTGAACGCCTTCACTACCTGAATACCTCCGACATACTCTACAATTGCGTCTGCCATTCGTTTCCCGGTCTTTACCGCTCCTTCCCAGCGTACTGCATAGGTTTTTCCACTCTGTCCCGCGACAACCATGCCAATTACCAGAGTGACTAAAGATGCCAGGCCCATACGCCAGTCCAGTACAAAGATATAAACCGCAATGACAAGCGGCACCAATACATTTGCTGTCATCTCCGGCAAGAGATGTGCCAGGGTCGGTTCCATACCCTCTACACGGTCTACAATCGTTGTCTTGTATTGCCCGGAAGGTGTCTCTAAAATTGTTCCCATTGGAACTCTCGATAGCTTTGCAATCAGTTGTTTCCTTAAATCCTGAAGCGTAGCATAGGTTGCCCTATGTGAAATTCCCGTAGAAATACAGGAAAAAATCACCTTGCCTGCATAGCCTCCTAGCATTCCTCCAAAATACGGCAACAATTTTTCTATTTCCTCACATCCTTCTAACAAAAGTTTTATGATACCCGCCGCACAAAAGTACGGTATCATACTGCACACAACTCCCAATACCGCAAAGATAACTGCGGCATAAAACGAACCGTGATATGCTCTTGCCCATTCCCATAACATCTGATAGGGCGAACGTTTCTTTTCCTGTTCCATCGTTGCATTTCCTCCTGCACTAATTTTTGTTAGATTCAACTAACTCATCATCGAAAAATAAGAGAAATGCCTTTTACATTTCTCATTGGATTCCTAAAATCTTAAACCATCCTGCCGAATAAAAGGTTCGCAGTGTATCCACATATGCTACCGCCTTCTCCTTTGGCGTGTCATGGCGTACCGTCTCGAACAGCCCGTTAAAGAGTGCACTTGCTAAAATATGTACCATGTCATCATCCAGTGGAAGGACATTCAAACCCTCCCGCTGCATTTTTTCCATCAACAGATGACTGGCATTGACCTCTATCTCTATCAATGCATCCAGATAATGTTCATATCTGGTACCTGTCGAACAGCAGGCAATCAGTTTAAATGCATCAAAATGGTCATAAACATAATCTACCATCCATACATACTCATGATCAGCCACATCCGGCAGCCCTTCTAACTGTTCTTTTAAAGACATTTCTGCAAATTTCTGCTGACTCGCTCTGTAGCGGTCAGCTAATTCTTTTGCCGGTTCTTCCACCAACGCCTCAAAAATGGCTTCTTTGTCCGTGTAGTAGCGATAAATTGCTCCGGTCGTCACCGCAAGCGATGATGCAATACTACGCATAGACGCTTTCTGGAATCCCTTTTCTAAAAATTCTTTTTTCCCTGCCGACAGAATATCTGCTGCCAGCTTTTCGTTTGTTGGTTTCATGGTGCACCTCGTTTTGCTCTGTAAGAAGAATTTTGTATAGGCTCTTCGACTCATCATCTTTCTTCTCATAGAAAAAATAACACTGTTATTTAATAACAGTGTTATCTTATCATCTTTCTTTTATTATGTCAAGATAGGAAAAAACTACATCTGTAACCGCCTCTTTTACAAATTCCAGCACATTTCCGCAACTGAGACACACCTGACACTTTACTTTCAGTAACAAATTTATGTACGATATATCTTTGATGAACAATATGAATACAAAGGAGATTTATCATGAGCACTTTACCAACTTTGATTGAAAACTACTTGGAATATTGCAAATACCAGAAAAGACTGGATAGCAAGACACTAAAAGCATATCGAATTGACCTTCGACAATTCTCAGAACAACTTTGTTCTACTGATGTTGCAGATATCACACAATTTACTTTAGAAACTTATATTACAACATTATCTTTTTCATCCTCCTCTATGCTTGCACTAGAAAGGACTTTTTTTAATGCCATATATGCTTCATACACCGGAACCGTACCTTCTAAATATCCACTTTCATATGCTTCACTCTTCTTAATATCATTTCGTTTTAAAATAAGTGAAAGATTCTCTGCATATATTCCACCGCGATTTCTAACAATATAAATGCAATCATTTCTCTCATACTCATCTAATAATTCCGAGTAATGTGTAGAGTAAATTAAAGTAGCACCATTTCTATTTACATTTGGATTCATAAAAAAGCGAATCAATGTAGTTACAATTTCTTCATTGAAATGATTTTCAAGTTCATCAACAATTAAATATCCTCCTTCTATAAAGCAAAGCAATGCGTTCATAAAAACATTTATTCCCTTAATAGTGCCTGATGAAAGATATTTTTCTATCTCGCTTGGTCTATTGAGTATGATTTCTTCTGACCCATAAAATTTCAGACGAATATCTGCTGATTTTTTTTCTACACTACATTTAAAATACTCAATACTAGGATCTAAAAAGGTAAGCAATTCTTTCGGAAATTTTCCAAGAATATTCAACATATTATGATTTGTCCACATTAACATATCTCTTAATGGGAAATTTGATTGCTTTTCTTTATTAATTGCAATCATAACACTTACATCATTTAACAAAAACTGTTCTTTTTCATTTCTTTCAATTCTCATATCTGAATCTTTAAAATCAAATAGACTCTTCTTAGTTTTTACTTTATTAGCATCTTTTTCCCAGAGTCTTTCTTCCGTAATAATTAATTTTTCTTCGTTGTCAACCGGATTTATTTTTTTAGCTATAACTGTCTCAAGTTTATAAACACTATTATCATTATAAAAAAAACTAGTAATTGTAACTTTTTCGCTTACTGATAAATCATTTAATATTTCTTTTGACTTAATATTATTAAGAGCTTCATTATTAAGCAAATTAATAACAAATGAGATTGCTTTTAATATTGTTGTTTTTCCAGAAGCATTAAGACCTATAAACGAAATCGCTTGGTTAGTATAAATTTCCGTGTAATTATTAGAAAAAACATTAAACAATTTTTCCTTATCATTCTCTGCTACTCTTTGTTTAGTAATAAAATCAATATCTATATTCTCTTTAAAACGTGGCATGTTTTTTATAAATACTTTCAACAGTCTCACTTTTCAATTCTCCTTATTCTCGTCATATTCGTTATTACTTTTTATATTATGCCATATAGTCAGCACTTATTCAATACCAAAAACGAAATATACGTTTTTATTTGTATTCTATTTCTGTTTTCCCATCATCATACACATAAATACCATCCACATATTTTTCAGGCACCTTCGCATAACCTAGAAACTCCATCATCTGCTCCACCAAAATATTCCGTATCATGTCTTTTGTATCCACAAAAGAATGTTCCAACCTCAAAGCGAGGCTCCTCTAAACTACGCAAAACCTGAATAAAACATCTAATATGCTCATCAACAACATAATTTACTTGGTAAAAATCAAAAGGTGCTCTTTTTTACCACGGCAAGCTCTCCGCCACACACAACGTCCCCCACCCAATCTCCGGATTCGGATACTCCGTCACCGCTTCAATATGCCTTGCTCCTTTTATTAAGTATGCCTTTAATTTTTCTCCATACAAAAAAGGATCATTGCCATCTATAATCCCCCACTGCATCAGCAGTGCTGCTCCTCCTGTTACAAATGGTGTTGCCATGGATGTTCCCGATGCCGTGACATATCCTCCGCCCGGTGCACAGGAGGTAATATTAACACCCGGAGCTGCAAGATCCGGTTTGATCTGATTTGTTTCTCTGGTATAACCGCGCCCGGAAAAATCAGCAAGCTGCATGGAATAGGCATCATAGGCACTTACGGTAATGACTCTGGAGGCTGTAGATGGAATGGTCAGCGTAATCTCTTCTGACGGATATAAAAAACCGGTTCCCGCACTTAATACTGCCTGACTTGGCAGCCACAGATTATAATTTCCCTGTACGATCCTGTGCGGTATTAATTCAAATCTCCAGACACCGCTATCGATATAATCTGCGACCGGCAAAAATGAAATATAGATTTCCTGATACGGGCTATATGGACTCGGTTCTCCATAGTAAAGCAAAATTTCTGTTCCATCCAGTGTAAAACGCTGTGCACCTAAAATCTGCTGAAGTGGTCCAACCCTTTTGCCGGAGGGGGAGATCACGCTGATATCAAAATCATCGGTATAATTTTTCCAGATCTGAACACTTAAGGTCGTCTCATAAGGTGCTACCGCTAACTGGATCTCTTCTGAAAATCCCTCTCTTAAAGTTCCCTGTGCGTGTCCTCTGGCTGCCCCTTCATTTCCACTGCCAACGCAGATTACATTTCTTCCGTAATTAGAAATATCATCGATATAAGTCTCTAACAAAGAAGTTCCACTGTGACCGCCATAAGTATTTCCAATGCTGATATTGATTGCTGCCGGCTTGCGGTATTCCAGCGCTTTTTGCACCACATAATCCAGTGCCGTCATCAATTCCGTAGTTCTTGGAAATGCGTTTTCTCCTGCATATCCCAGCTTTACGACCAAAAGTTCACTCTCCGGTGCCACACCGGTGTAACGCCCTGCGGATGCCCTGCCGTTTCCCGCTGCAATTCCTGCCACATGGGTACCGTGTCCGCTGGTATCACGGCTTGGAACAATCTGAAATCCTTCCGCTTCACTTCCAGCCGCCAATGCCCGATCAATGTCTTCCCGATCAAACTCCACACCCCGGCGAAATTCATAGGGCGGCTTTTCTCCCTCTCTCGGTTGTAACGTCTGATCCCATAGTGCAAGGATTCTGGTACTGCCATTCTCGTTTCTAAAATCCGGGTGAAAATAATCAATTCCCGAATCGATAATGGCTGTGATGACATCCCTTCCCTCTAAAAAGTACGGACTCCTGCGTACCGGAAGGACACAGGACTGCCGGATTCCCTGTACCAGTGAAAAATACAGATTTTTAGGCTTTTCCACAAATTCAATTTCCGGATTTGCCACAAATTCTGCAATTAGATCCTCCGGTATACGGATGATCGCATATTCATTACTCAGTTTTTCAATGATGATTCCCCGCTCTAAATCTTCTAAATGACTGATATCCCCGCTATACTTGACGATCAGCTCCCATGTATTGGTGTTTTTCTCATATCCGATCTCTAATTCTTCTGATTTCTCTCTTTCCCGCTGTGTTGCCTCTAAAGAGAGATTGAGCAGATTTTCTAATTTTTCATTATTCATACAAATATCTTATATAGAACTTTCCATTTTTTATAATTTACGAAATATCTGTTAAAAAAGAACCGGTTATGGTCTGTTTTTTCTATCATATTATTCTCATTATTGTTCTTGCTCATTACCGTTTCTGATATCAGATCATATCCAAACTGGCTTGTGTAATTATTTTTAAACTGGATGTTTTACAAAAGCCATCTTCTCTCTATAATGTGCAGTAACAACAGACAAAGAAAAGGAGAATTGGATATGAAAAACACAAAAAAACTTGTGATTGGTGCATTAATGGCTGCTCTGACCTGCATTGCCACCATGATCATTAAAATCCCAACACCTACCTTAGGCTATATTCATTTAGGAGACGGTCTCGTCCTCTTATGTGGTATCGTTCTTGGACCTTTAGGCGGTGCACTTTCCGCCGGCATCGGTTCTATGTTTGCAGATATTTTTTCAGGATATGCTTCCTGGGCACCTGCCACACTGATCATCAAAGCGCTTACCGCTTTTGTTGCAGGCTTCTTATTCCACCGCATGCAGCATCGTTTTAACGGAAATGGTGCAAAATATTTAAGCATCATTTTGGGTGGTATCATCGGTGAAGCCGTTATGGTATTTGGCTACTTTGTTTATGAAGCAGGACTTGCTGCTCTCGCCAGTGGACATTTTAACTCTGCAACACTTGCTGCCGGTATTGCTTCTAGTGCCTCCGGTATTCCTTTCAACATTTTACAGGGTGTTACCGGAATCGTCATCAGTCTGGTACTGCTTCCGGTACTTATGAAGATTGAAGATGCAAGAGAATGGATCTGTGCTTAAAAGATGAAATACCAAAGCGTGTAACGCTTTATTTTAAAAAATACCCTTCGCCGGTTTCTGACCGGTAAAGGGTATTTTTATTAAATGATAATTTATTTTCTTATATCTGCAATGACTTTATTTGAAATTACAAATTGTACACATCCCATGGACATCGGTCCCACATCACCTTCATTAAAGCAAATGACAAGTTTTCCATCCTGGTTCAGATAAAATGATGTCTGGTCCGTAATCTTTTCAAAGTTCCATTCCGACACCTCTGGATCATCTAACCAGTATATAACATTCTCATCTTTTTTCATCTGTTCTCTCATCTGCTGTTTAATATTTTCACTGATCGGAGTAATATAATCGGCACCTTCTACAAACAGATCTGCCAGCGCCAGCCGTTTTCCTGTTTTTAAATCGATCGTATAATAATAATCGGTTTCCGCACCACTTCCGGCTGCCTGATAACAGATCAGTTTCAATGTAAAATAATCTTTTGTGGTGCTGAGTACCTCATGCTTTACCTGCATCTCCTGATACCCTTCTTGATCTTTCAGACCACTTTCAAACTCCGTTACGATCTGATCGGTAAGTTTTTGAATTTCTGCATTTACTTCCTTTGTAGTCTCTTTTAGATTCTGCTGTGTTTTTGAATCCTCCTGATCTGTCTTACTCTTTTTCACAGACAGTTTTGGAGTTTCAATATCCGCGGTATGCTTTCCGTTATCATATTTGTAATCCCGAAAAGTAACTGCTTCTACCAGACCTCCTAACACAGGAATCTGATTCATTGCATGTGCCACATTCTCAGATGTATTTGGCAAAACGATAAACGCTGCGACAACCACTGCTGCAGCGGCTGCTATTTTTCTTCCCATATAGGAATTGACGGCCTTCTTTTGTTTTTCTGCTTTTGCTTCTTCTATCCTTTTTTTCATCTGTTCCACCTGTTCTTGTGTCATACACGACTTTTGATACTCTTTTTTTACCTGTTCTAATGTTTCTGCATTGTTCTTCTTTTTTTCTTCCATAACAATATCTCCTTTCTATTCCCACTGCCACGCATCTGTCAGTTCTAACCGAAGTTTTTTCAGTCCCCGGTAAAGTCTGCTTTTTACGGTATTGACATTTTCATCTAACACCTTTGCAATATCTTCTATCTTCATATCCTCAAAATACCTTAATTCGATCACTGCCTTATCCTGCGGGTTCATCTGATCTAATGCTCTTTTCAGATCAATATTTTCATAGTGATCTTCCTGTCCCTGTTCTGTCGGCAGTTCGTCTAATGAAACCATCTGTTTCTTTTTGGCACATTGAAAAATCTCATTCAACATAATCCGATAGATCCACGTTTGTGCATATTCCACATTTTTCAACGAATCACTATTTCGTATTGCCTTATAGGCTCCATTCTGTACAATATCTGCTGCATCCGCTTCATTGTGTACATAACTGTATGCCAATCGGTAATATCTGTTATAGTTTTCTAACAAAAGTTCTTCTATCTTTTGTTCCTTTACGTCTTTTCTTTGAAAAAACATTACCTACCTGTACCTCCTTTTTTCTTTTCTAATCATTAGATTCCCCTACATAGCAAAAAGTTTCAATACTTTTATGAAATTTTTAACGCAAAAAAGCCCTGGTACACAGACTGCATATCAGGGTCTTTCGATACTTCCTCAATACACCGGATTTTCCGGTATCAGGATAGCTGCCACAATATAAGCCAGCACACCGCTTCCCGTAAATCCTAAAATCACTGCCAGAAGTCGGATCACGGTCGGGTCCACGCCAAGGTATTCACCGATTCCTCCACATACTCCTGCAAAAACTCTGTCTTTTTTAGAACGATACAATTTCTTTGTTTCCATCTCAAATTTCCTCCTTCTCTGTAACCAATGTAATATTTCCTACTCCACAATCTAAGCGTATCTCTTTTTTAGCACCATGATCCACGGTTTTATCCTTGCCCAGTGAAGAAAAATCCTGGTCATTGATCGAGATATTTCCTACTCCACAGCTTACCTGATAATTGTAATCTTTTTCAGTGCCTGTGAGTTTTACATCAATATTTCCGACTCCACAGGTCAGGTCTGCATCACTTGTTTTCAACTCATCGATATCTGCATTTCCGGCACCTACCCGCAGCTTTAACTTTTCTGTCTCTAAACGCTCCGCCATAATCTCTCCGGCAGAAACCTTGAAATTGATGTTTTGTGCTTTTAAAGTAGTGTCATGTGCATCCACCGTTCCTGCATCATTATCAATTTTTATTTGGTCGAACTCCATTCCTTTTGGAATCAGTAACAGCACATGGTAATTATGTCCTTTGATCCCTTTTTCTCGCGTATCTTCTATCTTTAATACCCTGTCATTGACCGTAGCCTTGCATTTTTCCTGATCTTTTTCTACTTTTACCGTGACTTCATCCGTATCACTTTCTTCTATATCTAAGGTTCCATATTTTAATTCAATTTCTAAAGAATCGATCTCTTCGCTTGAAAAACTATCCAGCGTCTTGGACACATCGCTTTCCTTTTCCCAGTCAAAAGATTCTTCAGAAACATCCGAACCGATTTCCCAAATCCAGTTTTTTAAGCCGCTCTCCCGAAACGCCTGCTGCAATTCTCCCGTTCCGGCTCCTAATACCAGTCCGGTCACGCATGCCACACCGCCAAGTACCGCACATACGGCTGCTAAGATCAGACAGCCTTTCACAAATTTTTTCATGACATACGCTCCTTTCTTCTTTGCCATGGTTTTCTACAAAGATTGACGATCCAACGGCAACATGCCGGAACTGCCCTGCCACAGATCCATACAACACAGATCAATAAAAGGATTCCGATTGCCATTACGAAAAATCCGGCTCCTGTCACAAGGATTCCTGCTGCAATACTGCCGGAGATGCATCCGCCGATTCCCATTCCAATTAATGCCACTCCCGATATCAGAAGTCCCACTGTTGCGGCAATGCCTCCCGCTGCACATCCGAACAACACACCAAAAGCTGCCACGATCAGTCCAAATAATGTTGCTGCCACAGTGATCCAGATTGGAAACGTTAAAACAGCAATTACAATGATCATAGCAATCCTTCCTGACTTATCCTTTTGTTCATATTCTTCGTATTGTTCGTTTTTTTCAAAATCTTCTGATGAAAAATCCTCTGACGATTCCTTTTTCATACATTCCGGTGCCTGGATACTGCTCTGCGGTTCCTCAAACAGATCACGCTTGATGTTCTCTGCTACTTTTTCAGGAGAACCCAGTTCCTCAATGACCTGTGCCTCATTTTCCACACCGGCTTCTTCAAAATAACTCTCATAATATGTAAGTGCATCTTCTCTTTCTTCCGCAGAAATATCTGCTAAACACTCACGCAGTCTTTCCATAAATACTTTTCGATTCATTTAATCTCCTCTCCAGAAAACAGCAGACTGATTTTAGAAGAATAATCTGCCCATTCCCTGCGATATAATAAAAGCTGTGCTCTTCCGGCATCCGTAATCTTGTAATACCGCCGGTTCCTGCCCGCACATTCCACATCGTATACTTCTAAACACCGGTTCTTTTGCAGCCGCCGGAGTACCGGATAGAGTGTCGATTCCGAAACCTCGATCGTACTGCGTACTTCCTGTGTGATCTTATATCCATATGTGCCTTCTTCCTCTTTGGAAACAACTGCAAGAACGATTGCATCCAAAAGAGCCGCACCCGTCTGAAAAATCATGGAATCTCTCCTTGCTATTTGATAGTCAATATTATATGACGTATAATATTGGTTGTCAAGTATGTTGGATATGTTACAGACAAAAGTGTGCTGCACATCTTCGCCTGAAGGGCTTCTTGCTCTATCGAAAACACGAATTTTATACTTTTATGTAACACAATATTTCCTATAGAGATTAGTATCGCAAAAGACGGCTCACAACCTTAGTGGTCGGCAACTTGCACAAAACCGGGACTGCTTTTGTGACTTTGGGAGAAAATTAGTAAATCTTAGTCTGGCTGTTCATGTACAGTGTTTTGCTGCCATGGACGGCAGCAAAAGTCTTAATGACCCATGGACGGGGCGTTTAAGACGTACACGTCACTCCATTGCAGCCTGACTCAGACAGACTTAGATTTTCTTATTTTCGTACAACGGAACAAAATAGACCCGGATTTGTGCAAGTTGCCAATCCAAAAATTTCAAACCGTCTTTTGCCCCTAATCCTATAGAGTAAAAAAACCGCAATAGCAAACTCTAACATCCATGATGTCCTGCTACTGCGGCTATACAACATCTGTCCGGACAACATCTGCTTTTAAAACCATCCCACGCATCGTCCGATCCAGTAAATGAGTCCTAACACCCAGCTTGTAAAAATTCCATAGAGGATGACCGGCCCTGCGATCGTAAATATCTTACATCCGATTCCAAACACCTGACCCTCTTTTTTGAACTCGATTGCCGGCGAAGCCACGGAATTGGCAAATCCGGTGATTGGCACCAATGCTCCGGCACCTCCCCATTTTGCGAACGTTGGGTAAATATTAAATCCTGTTAGAATAATACTCAACAAAATCAACAACATACTGCACCAGCTTCCCGCCGTCTCTTTGTCAAGTCCAAACCGGTTCATAGCTACGTTTAAGATCACCTGACCGATGACACAGATAACGCCTCCTACGATAAACGCTTTTACCATATTTCCAAAAAGATTATTCGTCGGAGTCACCTGTTTTACATACTCGTTATACTCTTCATTTTGAATCTGCTTATCTTCTTCCTTCACTCTGTTTTCCTCCTTATTACAGCGTACTCATATACCCTGTCCAAAAATAGAACAATGCACCCGCCATTTTTCCAAATGCCATAAATGCCAGTGCCCATGCCAGTCCGATACTCAATTTATAACGCCGGAACACAATGGGAAATGTATTGATGATCTCTGCTAAAGAAACGGCAATGCAGCCCACAAAAATGCCTGCACAAAAACCGAACAGGATCAACAAAATCCTGCCTGCCGGCATGGACATATCCGAATAGGTGGAGATTATATTTCCAACAACGCCCCCTAACAGGATCATCGTTTCATAAGAGAATACCGCCCTTGCCGTATTCGACTTTCCGATCAGTCTCGGGATAACACCGATGGCAATTAAAAAAGCAAATGTTCCGGCAGATACTGCAAAGCCTGCAAACAATCCCATCAATGCTAAGATCACATGGTTAACCCACATCGATATTGCTTCCTCCCCTGCTGCTGTTTTCGATAAATGTTGTATCTATATCATTTTCATACTTACGCATTTCCACCTGCAGCGGAGTCGGATCCGGTGTGATCTTCTTTCTTCCGACATGGTTAAAAAATACCAGGATTCCAAACGCAATACCGATAGAATAAAACACTTCCAGTTCCGTAAATCCACTGGTCTCTTTTCCCATCACCTGCATATAAAATTTTGCAAAAACCTCACTGACACCGACATCGTTATTGAATGCCATGATCGTAAAGGCGGAGCCGAAAAAGATCACAATGCACAATAAGATAGTCTTTAAATAAGCAACCCCCATCGGTGGATTCAGTCTTGGCACATATTCCACAATAAAGTCTGCCTCACCCTCATTTTGCACATCTGCATTCGGATAATCCTCATGGATCAGCTGAATGATCTTTAATATGGAAAATACCTGAAACTGATTTTTTTTCGCATGCGTTCCCTGAAAAGAATACACTTTTTTCTGACGGATCTTGCGCAACATCCCGACATCCGTACACTCAATTTTCGCGATGTCACCCAGCGTAATATTGCGGTTATGCACCAATACATTTTTATCTATCTTAATATAAATCGTCTGACTGCTCATCTATTCCTCCATCACCAGCACAGCACCTGCCATATTCTGTGCCTGTTTTCCTGCACGATCATAACAAAGGAGCCCAACTACCAATACAATGACGATCATGGAAAACAGACACAGTCTGTATGTCTTCTGTTTCATCTTATCACCTCGTTTTTCCATTTGCCTCTAGTATGTCAGTTTTTTCTAAAAATATTCTTTTCTTTTTTATTGAAATAAATATTGACAAGCTCCTCTTTTTTGCATACTTTATTTATAGATTGCGTGAGGTCATTTCTCACACATCGCTAATTTACAATGATACAAATACACGAGGTCACTATGAATAAAAATCAGGAAATTTTATCTTTGGCAGTGCTTGCCGGAGAAATTCTCATAAAAAACGGAGGCGAAATTTTTCGCGTGGAAGATACGATGATGAGGATCATTGAATCCTACGGCATCACAGACTACAATGTCTATGTTCTCTCAAACGGAATTTTTGCCACCATTGATGAACAGGGCAGCCACCCCTACAGTCTGGTCCGTCATGTTGCTTTCAGCAATGTAAATTTAGAACGGATCGCTGCCGTAAACCAGCTCTCCCGCGAAATCTGTGAGTTCCACTATCCTCCGGGCGAAGCTATCCAAAAAATGAAAAACTGCAGCACCCTTCTCAGTGAAAAACAGTTACTCCGACACCTGGCTTCCGGATTTGGCTGTGCCGCATTTACCCTGCTTTTTGGTGGAAAATATTTAGACTGCTTTTTTTCTCTTTTTATTGGAATTGCCCTGCAGTCCTTTTTGTACCATGCCAGGATCCGGCAGTCCTCCCGCTTTTTTTATACGATTGCCGCAAGTGCTCTCGTAACGGCACTCAGCATTTTACCTTATGCCCTGCATGCACCTGTCATGGTCGATAAAATGGTCATCGGCTGTATCATGCCACTTGTTCCGGGACTGCTTTTAACCAATGCCATTCGGGATTTCTTTAATGTAGATTTTCTTTCCGGTGTCATCCACATGGTAGACGCACTTGTAACAGCGCTTTGTATCGCTGTTGGTGTCGGTGCCGTGATGACCTGTTACCAGTTTTTCGGAGGTACTTTATTATGATCGGACAATTATTATTAGCGTTTATTTCTACCTTTGCTTTTGCCATACTGTTTTCTGCTCCACGCTCACAGTATTTTTCCTGTGGTCTTTGCGGCTGCTTTACCTGGGGAATGTACCTGCTTTTTCAAAAGTTCGGCAACAGTGTTGTAATCGCTGCCCTTTTTGCTACCTTCTTTGTAACCGTTTTAGCAAGAATACTTTCTATTATAAAAAAAGCTCCCGTTACTATCTATCTGGTAACAGGAATCCTTCCTTTAGTTCCGGGTGCCGGAATCTATTATACTTCTTACCACCTGATTATGAATCACGGCAGGATGGCTGCCTCTATGGGACTGGAAACTTTTAAGATGGCAGGTGCTATTGCACTGGGTATTATCTTCGGTTCTGCGATACCGATGAAATGGATACAGAAATGTCGGAAATGCTCGTAGGGGTAGGGTTGTATGATTTGTATATTTTATACCTTTTTCATGCTCCTGTTCCCCGACTATCCCCACTGACATGCTGCGTTTCCTGTTCGTCCCACACGCCTTTTTGCTCCTCACGACGGAAGCCTCGCAACTGTCTGTGGAGATAGCCGGGGAAACAGCATTGTATCAATATAGAAGATTCTCTAATGATTGTAAAGAAGGTTCAACAAATCGATAAGTTTACATAATAAAATCTATTCACGATACTAAAACCGTTTTATATATCTATGTCTCTTTCGCCACTATCATCCGGCAACACCTTCTCGGAAATCTCAACGTAGAGCTTAACTTACTCTCCCCAACCGCATTAGAAAACATATATCCCAGCGAGCTTCCGACGATTATGAAAAGTTTCTTTTTATGCTATGGAGATGAAACTCCTGGAAGCGTGGAGCCCTCTGGCGAACACGGTTCCTGCTTTGGAGGAGGTTCATCGGAATGCTCAGCACAAGGAAACTTGGAATAATCATCGGAAACTCGCTGAACAAATACCCTCTCTAACTACATTTCCCTTACTTACATTTTCGACACAAATTCATCTATAGACTCTGACTTAGCCGCCAATTTGTGCCATTTTTTCAAAATCTCAAGATCAATTTCACCTGTTATTTTTTCACGCACTTCCTCTGGTATTGTGCCGATATCTTCTAGCAATTCTAAAACAGACTCTGCTTTCCCTGCAATGACTCCTTCCTGATGTTCCTTCTCATATTCATCTTTTCGGACAATCTCAAAGACTGCTTCCTCATCATATTCAAAAATACTCATTTCCACCGCCTCTTTCCTGTTCTGAAGCAGAAACTCTCGCAGGATTCCTTCATTGATACATTCCATCACTGCACGGTCTACTGCTTCTTCCACATTCTTCATGCTCTTTGCATAGGTTCGTACTTTCTTCACATAGATAGCATATTCCTTTAAGGTTTGGCACTGTTCTAAAAGTTTCCGGTTCTTTCCGAGATTGATGTTTAGCATGGTTACTACCAGTTCTAAATCCGGGTCGTCCATGGATTTTTGAAAAGCATCCGACAGACGTAAGTATTTCTTTTCTGCCTGCTCCTCCGAACCATTGTAAAAAACTAAAAATCTCGGTGTTGGAATCTTAATCAGTGTGTTGCGATACAGATCCCTGTGATTGACCTGCCCCTGCAATTCTTTTGCAATATAAAACAGATCCCGCAATGGCATGTTCGGGGAATAAGTGGACTGGTGTTCATAAAGATTCAAGTATGAATCCATGATAAATGCCAGATCATTTTTCATATTCATATAGATGGCATTTTCTAAGGTTACAATCTCTAGTTCTTCTGTGTTTGTGTAAGATGTTCCGTTGACTGCATTATAAAGGCTCAATAGTTCCTTCTTTTCACGAAATATCATGCGAAATAATCTGTCCTTGTGGTTTCTTGCAACACTGATCTCATTTTTGGTTTCTGTCATAGTATTACCTCCTGTTTGAAATTGTTTTACAGGAGTTCTTATCCTTTTTCGCGAAAACTCCTGCTGTTCATAATGTTGGAAAAGCATGAATTTTCTGATCTGAATAAGATTTGTTATAGACTACGGCAGAAGTGCCGCCTTATATAAGAAAATATGCTTTGAGGGTATTATAGCATGTTGAGAAATGTGGTACAACTGGTTTTGAATGCAATTGTGAATGTTTTTTTGAATGCGATTTTAAATATTTTTGAAATTTGATCTGTTTTGTTTGGTTTATTTTTTTGGTTCTATAACGCCGAATGTTTATCTGTATATAACTGTATTCTAAAGGTTTTTTCTTCGGATGGCTTTCTTCTCTTCATATATATTATATGCTGCCGCTGTTCTCGGCTATCCCCACTGACATGCTGCGTTTCCTGTTCGTCGCCCACGCCTTTTTACTCATGTTTTGTGCAACTCGCCCTACAGGCTCAAACAGGCACAAAACATGAGCGGCAGTGTGCTCCTCACGACGGAAGCCTCGCAACTGTCTGTGGGGATAGCCGGGAACTGCTACATTGTGTAAAAAATTACTCAAATAACTTATTTTAAGGATTACTTAATTAATGTCTATATGGAAAGTTTTAAGATGGCTTATACAGATGTTTTGAAGAATTATTTTAAGGCTTCTTTATTCGTATAGATCTAGAAAATTTAAGCTGACTTATGAGTTATTTGTAAATGGTCTCCTAAAAACTCATTTAAAAGCTATCCACTGAATTTTGGAAGATTCTATAAAGATTTTAAGGAATGTTCTACAAACCATTGGTTTTACATAACATGTCCCATTTCTGAAATCAAGACCATTTTACATATAATATATCTAGTTCTCTTTCACCACAATGATCCGGCAGCACTTTCCCGGAAATCTCAGTGTAGCACTCAACTCACTCCTCCCGAACTGCTTTAGAAAACCTATATCCCAGCGGGTTCCCGACAATTATGAAAAGTTTCTTTTTGGGCTATGGAGATGAAACTCCCGAAAGCGTGGAGCCCTCTGGCGAACACGATTCCTGCTTTGTGGGAGGTTCATCGGAATGTTTAGCACAAGGAAACTTGCAATAATTGTCGGAAACCCGCTGAGCACATGCTTTTTTCTAACACGCCCCCTGCCTTCGGGAAAATTCATTTTATTTATCTGAAAATATTGACTTTTCCCACAAACGCGGTATAATAATTCTCGGTTTGTTTATTATTATTAAACATGCAATTTACATATAGTGCAACTTTTTATCATGGATACACCCATGATCTTGACATATACATCACAGTAATAATAGAAAAAGGAGTTTATTATGGACATCGGGCACCGCATGAAAGAGCTTCGGGTTCACTATGGACTGACCCAGCAGGAGCTTGCCGATCGTTCTGAGCTGTCTAAGGGATTTATCTCTCAATTAGAACGAAATCTGACTTCTCCTTCTGTTGGAACGCTTCTTGACATTATCCAGTGTCTTGGAACCACACCTGCAGAATTTTTTGCAGATGATGAACCGGAACAGATCGTATTTAAAAAGGAAGATTATTTTACAAAAATAGATGAAAATGAACATTCAAAAATTGAATGGATCGTGCCAAACGCACAGAAAAACGGTATGGAACCTCTACGCGTAACGCTTGCGCCCGGGGGCCGTTCCATGGAGCTGAAACCCAGTGAGGCAGAAGAATTCGGATATGTTTTAAAAGGAGCGATCCGGATCATCCGTGGAACGAAAAGTTATCTTGTAAAATCCGGGGAGTCTTTTTACTTAAAAGGACTGAAACGTCACCACATCGAAGCATACGGTGTCAAAGAGGCTGTATTTATCTGGGTCTCCACGCCACCGAATTTTTAGGAGGATACCATGAGCAAAGACTTTATTACTTTAGAACACATCACGAAATCTTTCGACTCTCAGATGGTATTAAATGACTTAAATCTGACCATTAAAGAAAATGAATTTATGACCCTGCTTGGTCCATCCGGCTGCGGTAAAACCACCACCCTGCGTTTGATCGGCGGTTTTGAGACCCCTGACATTGGAAAAATCTATTTTGACGGTCAGGATATTACTTCACTTGCACCAAACGAAAGAAAATTAAACACTGTATTCCAGAAATATTCTCTTTTTCCACATATGACCATTGCGGAAAATATTGCATTTGGTTTAAAGATCAGCAAGAAAAGCAAGGAATACATCAACGATAAGATCAAATACGCATTAAAATTAGTCAATTTAGACGGCTTTGAAAAACGCTCCGTCGATTCCTTAAGCGGCGGTCAGCAGCAGCGTATCGCGATTGCCCGTGCCATCGTAAATGAACCGAAGGTACTGCTCTTAGATGAACCTCTCGGTGCACTGGATTTAAAACTGCGTCAGGATATGCAGTACGAGCTGATCCGTTTAAAAAATGAGCTTGGCATTACTTTTCTCTATGTTACACATGACCAGGAAGAGGCACTTACCATGTCCGATTCCATTGTCGTTATGAATCAGGGATATATCCAGCAGATCGGAACACCAGAGGATATCTACAATGAACCGGTCAACGCCTTTGTTGCCGATTTTATCGGAGAAAGCAATATCATTGATGGAGTTATGATAGAAGACCATCTGGTTGAGATCTTAGATACCAGATTTCCATGCGTTGATGAAGGCTTCGGACAAAACTGTCCGGTTGACGTTGTCATCCGTCCGGAAGATGTGGAACTGGTAGAACCGGAGGAAGGAATTATCGACGGAACCGTCATCTCTATCATATTTAAAGGGGTTCATTACGAAATTGAAGTCCTTGCAAATGGATTTGAATGGCTGGTGCACACAACTAAAATGCATGAGGTCGGCTCTAAAGTGGGAATCCGTGTCATTCCGTTCAATATTCAGATTATGAACAAACCGGAATCCAGTGATGAGGAGGCAGTAGAAGTCGATGCGTAAATTTGGAAAACAACTTTTAGCCGGTCCTTACCTGGTCTGGATCATCGGCTTTATCATCCTTCCGGTCTTTGCCGTTCTTTACTATGCACTGACAAACAGTGCCGGAAGTTTTACAATGGAAAATATCGCGGCGATCGCAGAGCCAGTACATTTAAAAGCATTGTTTTTAGCATTAAAACTGGCTGTGATCTGTACCCTGATCTGCCTGCTGCTCTCCTATCCACTGGCAATGATCTTAAACAATATGAAGATCAAAGAGCACAGCTTTGTGGTCTTTCTCTTTGTACTTCCGATGTGGATGAATTTTATGCTTCGTATTTTAGCATGGCAGATGCTTTTATCGAATAACGGTATCATCAATTCCCTTTTAAAAACGTTAGGTTTTTCTGGGATCAACCTGATGAATACCCCGACCGCTGTCGTATTTGGTATGGTCTATGACTACCTTCCATTTATGATCCTGCCAATCTATAATGCGTTAGTACGCATCCGCAAGGATTTGATTGAGGCAGCCAGAGATTTAGGTGCCGGAAACCTCTTGGTCTTTTTTAAGATCATTCTGCCGCTCTCCCTTTCCGGAGTTTTCAGTGGGATTATTATGGTGTTTGTACCTGCACTGACCTCGTTTGTTATTTCGGATCTCTTAGGCGGCGGCAAAGTACTGTTGATCGGAAATGTCATTGAACAGTCCTTTATGCAGGGCATGGACTGGCATCTTGGTTCAGGACTCTCCATTGTACTGATGATCTTTGTCATTGCCTCCATGGCATTTATGAACCGACAGGATAAAGAAAATGAAGGAGGAAATGCCGTATGGTAAAAAAAGGAATCGAACGCCTGTATTTGATCATTATTTTCCTCTTTTTGTACCTTCCAATCGCGGTCCTGATCGTACTTTCGTTCAATGACTCAAAATCGCGTGTCCAGTGGGGCGGATTTACACTGCGCTGGTATCAGGATGTATTTAAAAGCCGGACCATTATGAACGCTTTTTATACAACCATTACCATCACACTGGTTGCTTCTATTGTAGCAACCCTGCTTGGAACACTGGCAGCTATTGGTATCCACAGTATGAAAAGAAGACAGAAAGCACTGATGCTTGGAGCTACCAATATCCCGCTTTTAAATGCGGACATTGTAACCGGTATCTCGTTAATGCTGTTACTGATAAAATTTACAAGACTTGGCATGAACACCGTTTTGATCGCACATATTACTTTTAATATCCCCTATGTCATTCTAAACGTACTGCCAAAACTGAATTCCCTAAGTCCTAACACCTATGAGGCGGCATTGGATTTAGGTGCTTCCAGACCTTATGCATTTTGGAAGATCATCTGGCCTGATATCAAAGGCGGCGTATTCAGCGGATTTTTGATGTCCGTGACCATGTCGTTAGATGATTTTTCCATTACCTATTTTACAAAAGGACCGGGAGTCAATACACTCTCAACCATGATATACACCGAACTCAAAAAAGGGATCAAACCGGAGATGTACGCTCTCTCCACTATTTTATTCCTGATCGCACTACTGTTACTGCTTTTGATGAATTACCGTTCATCCAAAAAAAGCACCGCACTGACAACATAAGGAGGACATTATGAAGAAAAAATTACTGCTGATGGCTGCATGCCTTGGAGCGATGTTCGCATTCACTGCCTGCGGCTCTAAAGATGACGGAAACACACTGACGGTATTAAACTATGGAAAATATATAGAGTCGAGTGTTTTAGATGCCTTTGAAGAAGAAACCGGCATCCATGTCAACTATGAAGAATATGTAAATCCGGAGGAAATGTATACGAAATACAAATCCGGTGCGATCGACTACGATGTGATCTGCACCTCTGATTACATGGTAGAACGCCTGATCAACGAGGGAGAAGCAAAAGAGATTAACTTTGATAAGATTCCTCTTTCTAAAAATTTAGATGATTCTTATTTTGAATTTTCTAAGGCTTTCGATCCGGAAAACAAATATTCCATGCCATACTTCTTTGGAACGGTCGGAATCCTCTATAACAAAAATAAAGTGGATGCCAATGACGTCAAAAGCTGGGATATCCTCTGGAACAAAAAATACAAAGACCAGATCATCATGGAAGACAGTGTGCGCGACACCTTTGTACCGGCACTCAAACGTCTCGGATTTTCCTCTAACTCCACCGATAAAAAAGAGTTAGAAACCGCACTTGATCAGTTGATCGAGCAAAAACCTCTGGTTTACTCCTATCTTGTAGATGAGAGTGCCGATGAAGTGGTAGCCGGCAATGCCTCTATGGCACTGGTTTACTCCGGCGAGGCTGCTTATGCAGAGTCTTTGAGCAAGGATTTAGACTACAGTGTACCGACTGAAGGTTCTAATATGTGGATTGATTCCTGGATGATCGCAAAGACCTGTAAAAATCAGGAAAATGCAGAAAAATTCTTAGACTTCCTCTGCCGCGAGGACATCGCTATGAAGAACTTTGAATATGTCTACTATGCAACACCAAATAAAGCGGTCTATAACAAATTAGATAAAGAAACCCAGGAAAACAAGACCATTTTCCCTGATGAGGAAACCTTAAACAACTGTGAGATCTTCCGTTATCTGGATGAAGATTCCATTGCACTTTACAACAAACTCTGGAAAGAATTAAAATCCAAATAATTTTTACTTGCATTTTTTGAATTTCCGTGTTACATTAAAATCCACATGAATCTCATGTGGATTTTTTATCTTTGCACTTTCGTGCATATTCCCATTTTAGTTCATATCCCGCCTGTTAGTTTTTATGATTCAGGAGGTTTTTATGACATTTGATACCTTTAAAGAAACCGTTTTATCTGCTTTAAGCAATTACTATGGCAGCGACTATACACTGTCTATCCAAAAAATACCAAAAAACAATCAAATTATTTTAGATGGACTGACCATTCAGAAAAAAGGACAGAATATTTCTCCTACGATTTATCTGAACCCATACTTTTCCAAATTTCAGGACGGCATGCCGATGTTTCACATTTTAGAAGAAATCAAAAACACCTATGCCATGCATCATCCCGACGAGAACATTGACATCCGCTTCTTTACAGACTACGAAAATGCCAAAGACCGCATCTGTATGAAGCTGATCCACTATGAAAAAAACAGAGAACTCCTAAAAGAAGTTCCCCATATTCGTTTTCTCGACCTCGCTGTCGTCTTCTATTATCTGATTCATCTAACCCCCGGAGAGCAGGCAACAATCCTCATTTATAACCGGCATTTGCCTTACTGGAATGTCTCGACCGATACCCTGTTTGAGTCTGCAAAAATCAACACCCCAAAGCTGCTCCCATACTATTTCGACGATATTTTTTCCGTCTTGCAGAATGTTTCCGACTTGTCTGAATTTAGCAAAAACCAGCTCTATCCGCTCTATGTTCTGACCAATTCCGAAAAACTCTTTGGTGCAGCCGTAATACTCTATCCAAATCTTTTATCCTCAATAGCGAAGAAAATGAATCACGATTTAATTATTATTCCAAGCAGTCTGCATGAAGTCCTTCTGCTTCCGGCTGAACAGGGAGAGTCTTCTGAAGAATATTCCTCAATCATTCAGGAGGTCAACCTCTCAGAGCTGTCACCGGAAGAAATTCTGTCTGATCATGCCTACTATTATTCCCGAAAAACAGACTCCATCTGCTGATTACTGCATTTTTAAAAGTTCCTCATAAAGCGTCTCGTAATCTCTTGCAGATGCATTCCATGAAAAATCACATTCCATTGCACGTTTCACAATTCCGTTCCATTCATTTCTATGGTTTACATAAGTATCTTTTGCATAACGAATCATATGCAGCATCTCGTGTGCATTATAATTTGCAAAAGAGAAACCATTTCCTGTCTGCTCGTATTCATTATATGGGCAGACAGTATCCCGGAGCCCTCCTGTCTCACGCACCATTGGAACGGTTCCATAACGCATACTCATCAACTGGCTGAGTCCGCACGGTTCAAACATGGATGGCATTAAAAAGGCATCCGCTCCAGCGTAGATCCGGTGTGCTAAATCTTCGGAATACTGAAGACAGACTCCCATCTGCCGTTCATACTTCCAGGCAAAGTGGCGGAACATATTCTCAAAACGTTCTTCTCCTGTTCCAAGCACTGCAAACTGGATTTTCTTATCCCCTAACAGTTCATCCATCACATAGGCAATCAGATCCATACCCTTTTGCACTGTCATCCTCGATACAATTCCGATCAAAAATGCATCTTCCTCTTTTGGAAGTCCCAGCTCTTCCTGAAGGCCTGCCTTATTTGCCGGTTTCATTTTTACCACATTCATCTTATCAAAATGTGTCCCGATACGCTGATCCGTGACCGGATCATACTTATCATAATCAATCCCATTGACAATTCCATACAAATGGTCTGATTTTGCACGAAGCAGACCGTCTAAGCCCTCTCCACCTTCCGGTGTCGTAATTTCCTGCGCATAGGATTTGCTTACCGTTGTTACCATGTCGGAATAGACAATCCCGCCCTTTAAATAATTTGCTTCGCCGTAAGATTCTAACTGATCCGGCATAAAGAATTTAGCCGGCAGTCCCGTAATATCTTTGACTTCGTTGAGCTTCCATCTTCCCTGAAATTTCAGATTGTGGATTGTAAAGACGCTCTTCATCTTCTGATAAAACGGATCCTCTCCATAAAAATATTTTAAAAATACAGGCACCATTCCGGTCTGCCAGTCATGACAGTGTATGATATCTGCCTGAAAATCAATAAATTTCATTGCGGCAATGGCTGCTTTAGAAAAAAATGCAAACTTCTCCACATCTTCATAGATCCGGTTATATGGCTGATCTCCGCCAAAATAGTATTCATTATCTATAAAATAGTAAGTAACCCCTTCGACAACCTTGTGAAATACTCCGACATACTGCTCACGCCATCCGAGAGATATCGAAAAATTTCCCAGATTTTCCAAATCTGCTGTCAGTTTTTCCTCTATGCACAGATATTTCGGGATCATAATACGTACATCATACTTCTTTTTATCAAAATATTTCGGTAAAGAACCGGTTACATCCGCAAGCCCTCCGGTCTTAATAAACGGAACTGCTTCCGATGTTACAAACAAGACTTTTTTCATAAAAAAACCTCCAAGTACAATATAATTAATTTTATTATACCGTACCGGGAGGAATTTTTAAAGTTAATCTCAGGAATTGCTCCGATATTCCAATCTGATTTTGTCCGCGATCAGAGCGATAAACTCTGAATTTGTCGGTTTTCCTTTTCCGTTGTTAATGGTGTACCCAAACAGTGCATCAATCGTATCCATTTTTCCTCTGCTCCATGCAACCTCGATCGCATGACGGATGGCTCTCTCTACGCGGCTTGGCGTAGTCTGAAACTTTTTCGCTATCGTAGGATAGAGAATCTTCGTAATGGAATTTAACATATCAATGTCATTCACAGACATGATAATTGCTTCCCGTAAGTACTGATATCCTTTGATATGTGCCGGAACTCCAATCTCGTGGATAATTGCCGTCACATCAGCCTCTAAGTTACGTTCTTTTAATTCTTCCCGTTTCTCATAAGGCTGTACCTTACGCACCTCGCTTTGACGTGCTACGTTACGGTTTTTGACATCCTTAATCCGGCTAATGACCATATCATTGTCGAACGGTTTCATAATATAGTAATCTGCTCCGAGCCGGAATGCATCCTCTGTAATCTTTTCCTGACCAATCGCACTGATCATAATAAATGCCGGGTGCTTTTTGATCGTAGAATCTTTGTTGACTTTTTCCATAACTCCTAAGCCGTCCATCTTTGGCATAACAATATCTAACAGTACAACGTCAGGTTCGGCAGTTTTTATCAATTCGTACGCTTCTACCCCGTCTTTCGCTGTTCCAATCACCTGTAATTCTTCATCACTCCGTACAATATCGCCTAAAAGACGCACCATTCTTTCGTTATCATCTGCAATCGCAATGTTCAGCTTCTCCATGCTGTCCCTCCTGGTAAATTTTTCAAACATGCTGCTATTATATCGTTAGGTTCCCCTAAATTCAATAGTTTTCTAACGTTCTAATTCGACAACCACTGTATTTTAGCGGCTTTTTTGCATATCCGTGTCGGATACTCCTGAATCAACTGTATTATACAGGCAATTCGACACATCTCTTGTCGAAAAATAGCAACTAATTTTTCAAGTCCAATAGAAACAAGCAATTCTCCCCCCTTTTCTGTCATTTTTCCATAGGTTATACGGAAAAACGTTCTACACTTTCTAATAACTCATGTGTATGGTTCATAACTGTATCCAAAACTTCCATGGAATCTTTGACTGCATTGTCAATTTCTTCCGATGTTGCTGATGTCTCCTCGGTAAAGGATGCATTATTTGCAGAAAGTGCATTCAATGTCTCGATGTGACCAACCACATAATCTTTCTGTTGATCGATTTCCTGCATCTTCGCTGCAATATCCTGTACAGTCTCAATACATACATCTAATGCATTCTTCAACTCCTGGAACGTATCCTGTGTTACCGTTAAGGTATCGATCTGTGTCTTGGATGTTGTATTCATGTCTTTCATGATGTCCATACATTTATTTGCATTATCAGTCAGTTCCTCAATGATACCATTGATTTCCTGAACTGTTTCTGCCGACTCTGAAGCTAATTGTCCAATCTCTTCTGCTACTACTGCAAATCCTCTTCCTGCCTCTCCGGCTCTCGCTGCCTCGATCGACGCATTCAGAGAAAGAAGATTGGTCTGTGATGCAATCTGACTGATCAACGTTGCTGCTTCACTGATCTTATTGACGGATTCATTCGTATACTCTGTCTGCTGATACATCACTTCGATGTTACGGATGGTCTGCTGATTTACTTCTAACAGATTCTCCATGCTGGTATAGGAATCCTGTGAGCATTTCTTCATAAAGGATGCATTTTCAGATAAATCCTCGATATCCGCTGTGGTGCTCTGGATATTCTGTGCGATCTTTTCTACGCTTCCGGCTACATCCGTTGTAGACTCTGCCTGCTGCGAAATGTTCTGTGCTACATCGCCCATCGCATTTGTCAGATTTTCAATTGCTTCATTCATAATACTGAAATTATCGACAAACTGATGTTCTGCTAAATTCAGATGTTCTGATGTCTCGCCGACATGTGATACCAGACCACTGATGCCTCCCTGTGCCACATTCAGCGAATCTGCCAGCACTCCGATCTCATTCGCACTCCGGATCTCAACATTTTGTGTCAGATTTCCTTCAGAAATCCTTCCAACCATTCCCTGCATTTCTAAAAGCTGCTTCTTAATACCGTTTCCGAATTTAAAGCAGGCGATCAGGGATATTACCATAATGACTACACTGATAAAGATATTCTGCATCATCATGCTCTTTTGTCTGTTCTGCAGTGTGACACGGTTCTTCTCAATATTTTTCTCTAAATTATCTACATAATTTCCTGTGGTAATGACCCAGCCCCAAGGCTCAAATTCTTCTGAATAAGCAATCTTTGGTGCAACCGTTTTACCATCTGCTTTTGTAAAGTAGAACTCATTGTATCCGCCGCCGGCTTCTGCCGATTTCATAATGTTCTGAATGATCTTTACACCATTCTGGTCTGTCAGATCGTAACGGTTCGTTCCTTCCTGTTCAGAGAGGATCGGGTGCATCAGCAAGGTATAATCCGTACCGTCAATCCAGAAGTATCCTTCGCCGTCTTCTCCATAACGCGCATTGCGAAGGATTTCCATTGCCTCTTTTTTCGCATCTTTTTCTGACATTTCTCCTGACTGGCTCTTTTCATAAACCATATTGACGACCGTCAGCATTGCTCCGACTTCATCTTTGATCTGTTCTTTATAACCTGATATCACCGCATCTTTATAATCCGAATTGGTTTTTTTGATCGTTTCCTTCATTCCCGTATAGGTAACAAGATTAACCCCGATGGAGCAAGCTACAATAATGGTTGTACATAAAATAATACATGCTGTCCGAATACTTTTGATCTTTATATGTATTTTCCTCTCTTCCCTGATTCCCTTGAAGTGTACCATTGGAATAATTATACACCTATCAGGGAATCACCACAAGAATTTTTAGTAAATTTTCGTCGAATTATGGGATATTTGAATATGTTTCTCATTACGATACTTATTATCTGTTATTTTTACTCGCTTTGTCTTATACCATATGTTTTATTTCTTTATACCATCTGTATAGAACATTTCTGATCATCATTCTATCGTCAATCAGCTCTTAAGTATCCTTTCTCAGTATCGCTAAATACTCCTCATAGGCAAATACTCTATTTCTTGCAGCATTGGTTGTTTCCTGCAAAATCCCAAGTTCTACAAGTTTCCGCACAGCAGCAGCTACCGTATTATAGCTAACCTCTAATTCCTTTGCGGTTCTCTTGATATCAATAATCGGATACTGTTCAATATAGTCAAAAACTGCTCGTAAATTATCTTTGCTCCGAGTTGTCTTTGGAAGTTTTTCTACATTCGTATCATGCAACACAGAAAGCTGACGAATTGCTTCTAAAGAGTCCGATGCTGCTTTACTTACTGCCTCTAAAAAAAATCTTATCCATTGTTCAAAGTTTCCGGTTCTCCTGACTTCACTAATGCGGTCATAATATTCTATCTGGTTCTTTTTCAAAAAATAGGATATATAAATGACTGGTTTTTCAATCAATCTCTGCTCCATCAAATAGAGGAGTATCAAAAGTCTTCCAATTCTTCCGTTGCCATCTAAAAACGGATGTATTGTTTCAAACTGATAGTGAATCAATGCCGCTCTGATCAATGGATCATAATCCACATTCTCATTGATATATTTTTCCAAATCAGACATTGCTGTTTGCATATCTTCTACATTAGGAGGAATATACCTGGCATCTTTTAATGAACAGTTTGCAGGCCCGATCCAGTTTTGAGAATGTCTAAATTCTCCCGGAGTTTTATCCTGTCCACGAACATTTTCCATTAATACTTCATGTATTTCTCTTATTAATCTGCAGCATAAAGGTAATCTTTCTAAACGTTTTAAGGCATACTGTGTTGCTTTCACATAATTAATAACATCAGATACATCAAGATTTGCATTTGCTTCCACTTCCGGATCTAATACATCGTCAAGAGTACACTGCGTTCCCTCTATTTGCGAAGAAATCAACGCTTCTTTTCTAACATACATTGATATAAACAGATCCGCATTAGAAATCAATTGTGATGCAGTATCAAGTTTTACCAGTTGCTTATTTGCATCAACTAAAAGTTTTACAATCTCCCCGTCCATTTCAATTTCAGGTATCGGTGGTAACGGATTAGGTTTAAAAGATTGGTACGTAGCCTCTCCATTTAAATTGTCAACATATATTCCTGCACGCTTCATACATTTTTCACCTCTTTTTGAAATAACTACACTTATTATATCTCTTTTATTTCAAAAAGTCATTGGGTTTTTGAAATATACTATAGCAAACAATATGCTTTATTTCAAAAACTATTTTCTTATCCCTGCTCCAACATCTCTTCAATAAAGATCCCATATCCTTTCGATGCATCCTGCACAAACACATGGGTCACCGCTCCGATGATCTTTCCGTTCTGCACGATCGGGCTGCCGCTCATCCCCTGTACGATTCCTCCGGTCAGGGCGCACAGTTCCTGATCCTTTACCACAAACCGGATTCCTTTGTTCGTTTCTCTCGCATTAAAATTTGTCTGGGTAATCTCAATATCGTAGCTTTTCCGCTCCCCTTCTAAAGTACAGATGATCTCCGCCTTTCCAAGCTGTACTTCCTGCTTGAATCCCACAGGGATCTGCTGTTCAGAGGTCAGTTCTTCCGGGATACCGTCTAACTTTCCATAAACTCCGGCTTTTGTATTCTTTTTGACATCTCCTAAACAATAACGACTGCTGTAATTGATGATGCCGGTCAGTTCTCCGGGAGTCCCACGTTTTCCTTTGATGATCCCGATGATATCTGTCTGATATAACAGGCCTTTTTCCATATCGATAAGCGTACTGGTGTCTGCATCGCTGACGCCATGACCAAGTGCGCCGTAATTTCCTGCCGTATCGGTATAGGTTAAAGTACCGACTCCTGCTAGATCATCACGCACCCATACGCCGATCTTATAGGCTTTTTCCTGTGTCATCACGGCCTCCATGGCTACCTCGATCCGTTCTCCATTGCGCTCGATCCCAAATGCCATGGGCTGATCACCATATTCATGAACCCGGTCTAATAACTCTTCTTTTGTAGATACCTTTTCACCGTTCACACTACAGATATAATCTCCGCTTTTTAATAAATACTTTGCCGGTTCTACCGTCTCTCCTGACATTCCGTTGACCGGACTTGTCCCTATGACCAGTATTCCTTTAGTCTTTACATAGATGCCTACAGGCATTCCTCCGGGGATCAGATATTTTTCTCCACGCTCCTGTACATAGATATCCTTGATCGGGATCACACCAAAGAGCCGGCAGCTTAGCGTATAGCTGCCGGTTTTTTGACTGTTCCCCAATCCACTCCGTCCAAACACCATGGATGCCAGAGTGACCGGTTCCTCTTCTTTTTGCTCCATAGACAAAGGAATTCCCGTATGAAGCTGCAGCGTCTCACCCGGACGCACACTCACTTCATCGGGAATTTTATTTTGTAAAAACAGATATCCAAAACACAGGACAAAAACCAGAATTCCCGTACCAAACTTTTTTTTCATTATCATCACATCCTTAAATTCTATTATGTGATGATTTTTTCTGTTTCAAACTAGGATTTTTTTGTTTTTGCTGCTAATTCTTTCATTTCTTTTGCATTTTCTAAAACAGTTTCCGTAATACTGACACCGCCAAGCATCCTTGCTAACTCCGCAACGCTCTCTTCCTGCGGCAGCCTGTGGATCTTTGAGGTTGTCCTGCCGGATTCCACGGTTTTCTCGATCAGAAAATGCGTATCTGCCATAGCTGCGATCTGAGGCAGGTGTGTAATACAGATGACCTGATGATTTCTTCCGATCAGATCCATCTTTTCCGAAACCTTCTGCGCCGTTCTTCCACTGATCCCGGTATCTATTTCGTCAAAGATCAAAGTCTCGATCTCGTCATTGTTTGCAAGCACTGTCTTTAATGCCAGCATGATCCTTGAAAGTTCACCGCCCGAAGCGATCTTACCGAGTGGCTTTGGCGTTTCTCCCGGATTTGTTGATATCAAGAACTCCACTTCATCATATCCATTCGATGTAAAATGTGTGGTCTGTTCAAATTCCATCGACAGATCCACAGTCTCAAAATTCAGATCCAAAAGGTGTTCTGTGACCTGCCTGCACAGTTCTTTCGCATATTTTTTACGGATCTTAGAAAGCTTTTTACTTGCCTTTTCTAACGCCTCTTCGGATGCCTTCTTTTGTTCTTTTAACTGATTTAAGTATGCATCATAATCTAAAAGTTCGTCCCTGCGTTGGATTTTTTCCTCCTTCGCTTCTAATACTTTTTCAATCGTATCACCATACTTGGATTTCAAATGATTCAGTTCATCTAAACGCTTCTCTGTTTCGTAAAAATCCTCTTCCTCAAACTCTAATCCTGACAGATAAGAGGACATATCCCGGTTAAAATCATTCAACAGCCCGTCTAACTGCTCTAACTGCTCTTCTAACAGCTGCAACTCAGCGTCACAGGAAGTCACTGCTGAAATCTCTCGGAGCGCTCTTCCGATCTGATCCGATGCACTTTCACCGTTCTCTGAGGTCAGGCGGTAAGCCGCTCCACATGCTTCCGCAATCTTTTTGCCGTTCAGCATTTTGCGGTAAGTCTTCTCTAACTCCTCGTCCTCTCCTTCCCGCAGGCAGGCATCCTCTAATTCCTGAATTTCAAACTCTAAAAATGAGAGTTCCCGTTGCTGCTGCTCTTTATCAATATCTTTTTCTTCTAATTCTTTTAAAATAGAAGAATATTCTTCATAACGCTTCTTTACCTCTGCCTTTACTTTCTGCGTTTCTTCTTTTGCATAATCGTCAAGCAGTGCTAACTGCATCTTTTTTCCGGTCAGAGACTGATGCTCATGCTGTCCATGAATGTCAATTAAAAGTTGTGCCGCCTCTTTGACTTTTGCTGCGGATATACTCTCGGAGTTGATCTTTGCAACACTTCTTCCCCCGGTGATCTTACGGCTCATAATGACCATACCGTCCTCCGGAAAAATATCCATTTCCTGCAATCTGCGGATGGTATCTTCGCTCTTTACCTCAAAGATCAGTTCCACTAAAGCATAATCCGCACCTTCTTTGATCATCTCCTTTGGCACCTTCTGACCAAGTGCCATATTAATTGAACCGATGATCAATGATTTTCCGGCGCCTGTTTCTCCGGTTAAAATGTTTAACCCTTCCTCAAATTCTACTTCCATCTCGTCGATCAGGGCGAGATTTTTTACATGCAGATTTCGTAACATCCTATCTCCTTCTACTCCCTCACGATCCTGTAGCTGTCTATTTTCCTACCATTTTTCTCAAACGATCCATCAACTGGATATTTTCCTCTACGGAACGGACTGCACACATGATCGTGTCATCTCCGGCAATCGTACCTACAATCTCGTGAAAATTTAATGCATCTAATGCTGCTGCGACTGCCATTGCCATTCCGGACACCGTACGGACCACTAAAATATTCTGTGCCATGTCCATGGATGCAAATCCATCCTTTAACACACGGATATATTTCTGGGACAGATCCTCAGCCGGCTCTGTCAGTGCTGCATATTTCTGTTTTCCGTTGCTCATTGCAACTTTTGTCAGTTTCAATTCGCGGATATCTCTCGATACGGTTGCTTGTGTTACCTGAAAGCCCTCCCGCTCAAGTCTGTCTGACAGTTCTTCCTGTGTCTCCACCTCATTTTTTCTGATAATCTCTAGAATTTTTGCATGTCTTTCTGATTTCACTTCTTTTCCTCCAAGATTCTATATACACGTCTGCATTTTTTTACTGAGTATCTCTAAAAAGCTCAATTTGCTCAATTTCAAAATATTCGTAGCCTGCTCCGCTTTTTTGATCACGATCTTATCGCCAAACCCTAATTTGATCGGATAATCTCCGTCAAAGCTGACCTCTGCACTGTCATCGGTCTCATGGTTTCTGGCACTGATCTCAATCTCAATCTGATCATCGGCGCTCAACACAATACTCTTTGCATTCAGGCTGTGGGAATTGATCGGTGTCACTAAAAGCAGTTTTGCCTTCGGGTCAACGATCGGTCCGCCTGCGGACATATTGTACGCCGTTGATCCTGAAGGTGTCGCTACAATGATCCCGTCTCCTACATATGTATTGAGATATTCTCCATTGACACGGATGATCAGCGTCTTAACCGATGGATTGGTGCCTCTGTGGATGATAATATCATTGAATGCGGCACGGCTTTTCTGCTCTTTTCCATCGATGACGCAATAACCCTCTAACATCATGCGCCGCTCGATCATGTAATGCTCCTGCATGATCTCATCAATGGCTGCACGGATGTTGCTTCTCTCCACCTCACAGAGATATCCAAGTGTTCCAAGATTGACCCCTAACATTGGGATATTCCAGTGATACAGATCCCTCGCTGCACGGATCAGCGTTCCATCACCGCCTAAAACAAGGATACACTCTACACCCTCCGGTATCTGTTTTGGATCGATCTGCTCCACCCGCTCTTTATTCCCGCTGCTGTAATAGCAAAGACAGGTTCCGCCTTTTTGTTCGATATAGTCTTTGACTTCTTTCGTAAAGCTCTTTTTTTCATCTTTTTGAATATTCGTAATTGTTAAAAAATGTTTCATGTCCGATCCAATTCTCCATGTGCAGCTTCTACGACCGCCTCGGCATTTACTTCTGCACTATTTTCCCCTTCCTGACTTTTTTTCAGGTGAACCAGATATTCAATATTTCCTTCCGGTCCCTTAATCGGTGAATATTCCAGATCCAGAATGGAAAATCCTAAATCCATCGCTGTTTGTAAGACAGTCTGAATGACTTCTAAATGCACTTTAGGGTCACGCACAACACCCTTTTTCCCTACTTTTTCTCTCCCTGCTTCAAACTGCGGCTTGATCAGACAGACCATCTCTCCACCGTCTTTTAACAGTTCTCTTGCCGCAGGCAGTACCTTAGACAGAGAAATAAAGGATACATCCACCGAAGCAAAATCCAGTGGTTCCCCAATATCCTCCGGTGTCACATAACGGATATTTGTCTTTTCCATACAGACCACCCGTTCATCGGTTCGCAGTTTCCATGCAAACTGTCCATATCCGACATCGACCGCATAGACTTTGCTTGCACCGTTTTGCAGCATACAATCCGTAAAACCGCCGGTGGAAGCCCCGATGTCCATACAGACTTTGTTCTGTAACTCAATGTCAAAATGGTTCATTGCCTTTTCTAATTTCAAGCCGCCTCTGCTGACATATTTTAAAGTATTTCCTTTGATCTCAATCTTTGCATTTTCCGGTATGGAAGTGCCTGCTTTATCTTCTCTCTGGTTTTCCACAAAGACATTTCCCTCCATGATCATTGCCTTTGCTTTTTCTCTCGAAGGAGCAAGCCCTCTTTTGACCAGTAATATATCTAATCGTTCTTTCATTTCAGCCCCACATATTCTGCTATAATTCTTTTCACTACGGATTCCGCATCAATACCAACCTCCTGATAGAGGATATTGACATTGCCGTGTTCCACATACTCATCCGAAATTGCAATATTTAAAAGACGGACATCCAGACTGCATTCCTCTAAATAGTCCATGACCTGTTCTCCGAAACCGCCGCTTTTTACATTCTCTTCTAACGTTACTAAAAGGCGGTGCTCTTTTGCCGTTCTTGTAAGCATTTCATAGTCTAACGGCTTTGCAAACCTTGCATTGATGAGTGAACAGTGATACCCACGTTCCTGTAACATCTCTCTTACCTTAACCGCAGTCTTTACCATACTGCCAAAGGCGATCAGACAGATTTCTTCTTCGTCATACAGTGTCTCACTCTTGCCTAAGACGATCGGTGCCCGCATCTTTGCAAGTCCGTCATAGGCTTCACCTCTTGGATAACGGATGGCGATCGGACCGTCAAAATCCACGGCAAATTTTACCATATCGGAAAATTCCCATTTATTCTTCGGTGCCATTAAGGTCATATTCGGGATCGTACACAAAAACGAGATGTCAAAAATTCCCTGATGTGTCTCTCCATCACTTCCGACTAACCCCGCCCGGTCGATCGCTATGATAACATGCAGATTCTGGATACAGACATCGTGCATAATCTGGTCATATGCCCTTTGTAAAAATGAAGAATACACGGCTACTACCGGGATCATGCCTCCTGCTGCTAACCCTGCCGCAAACGTGATGGCATGTTCCTCTGCAATTCCCACATCAAAAAAACGCTCCGGGAACATATTGTGGAATCTTTTCAGTCCCGTACCTGTCTCCATGGCTGCTGTAATGGCAACCACATTTTCATTGCGGTCCCCTAACTTTCGCATGACGGTAGAAAAGATATCGGTATAGGCGGCCTTTTCTTTTTTGTTGCTTGGCAGTCCTGTCTCAATATCAAAAGGCTCTGCACCGTGGAATCTGGCAGGATGACGCTCTGCCGGCAGATACCCTCTGCCCTTTTGTGTCAGACAGTGTACCATGACCGGTCCGTCTACCTTTGATGCGTCCTTAAAGACTCTTACCATTTCTTCGATATTATGCCCATCCACAGGACCTAAATAGGTAATTCCCATATTTTCATAGATCATTCCGGGGATCACTAACTGCTTGATACCACTCTTTGCCCTGCGTACCTGCTCGACCATCCAGTCGCCATAGACCGGGATCTTTGCTAAGGAATTCATCACTCCTTCTTTTAAATCATGGTAACTCTCCGCTGTCCGAAGTCTGTTCAGATGGTTCGACAGCCCACCGACATTTTCGGAAATGGACATATTATTATCATTCAATACAATGATAAAATTCTTCTCTAATCTGGTCGCATTGTTCAGTGCTTCAAACGCCATGCCACCGGTCAACGCTCCATCTCCTATGACAGAGACCACCTTATAGTTTTTCTTACGGATATCCCTTGCATGTGCATAGCCGAGTCCTGCGGAAATAGAGGTAGAACTATGACCTGTTCCAAACGCATCGCAATCACTCTCACGTCTTTTGGGAAATCCGCTCATGCCACCATATTTACGCAAGCCCTCAAAGCCTTCCCGTCTTCCGGTCAGGATCTTATGCGTATAAGACTGATGGCCCACATCCCAGATGATCTTATCCTCCGGCAGTTGAAATGCTAAATGCAATGCCATTGTCAGTTCCACCACACCTAAATTAGATGCCAGATGTCCTCCGGTTTTTGATATTTTTTCAATCAAAAATTCCCGGATCTCTCCGGCTAATATTTCTAATTCCTGTGGATTCAGTTTTTTTATATCATTTGCCTGCTCTATCTTCTCTAGTACCATGCATAAGCACCTCTAACTTCTCCGATCAATCAGCTCTTCGATTAATTCATATAAGAATTCATTTCGTACCGGAAGGCTCTTTAAACGGTCAATGGCAGATTCTGAATAACGCTTCACATCTTCTTTTGCCTTTTCAAGGCCCTCTAATGCCACATAAGTATTCTTATGATTCTTTTCATCGGATCCTACCGGTTTTCCCAACTCATCGGTATTTCCCGTAACATCTAAAATATCATCCCGTATCTGGAATGCCAGTCCTAACTCACGCGCTGCTAATTCCACGGTACGCTGCTGCTGCTCACTTGCACCTGCTAACACCGCTCCGATCAGCATTGCGGATTCTAAGAGTGCCGAAGTCTTATGGATATGGATAAACTTAAGGGTATCTGCATCAATCTCTTTTCCTTCGGATTCCACATCTAGCACCTGACCGCCGATCATTCCATAGACCCCTGCTTTGGATGCAAGGATCATAAATGCTTTTCCGATCGCCGGATTTCCCTCGTCTAAAACAAATGCCGAGGCTGCTGTTTCAAATGCGTAGTTTAACAATGCATCGCCTGCTAAGATCGCCATTGCCTCACCATATACCACATGCGTCGTCTTTCTTCCACGACGGTATTCATCGTTATCCATTGCCGGCAGATCATCGTGAATCAGTGAATATGTGTGGATCATCTCTATGGCTGCCATAAACGGTTCAATGACCTTTGATTTGCCGCCAAACATACGGTATGTCTCAAGCATCAGCATCGGACGAAGTCGTTTTCCTCCTGCGGATACACTGTAATTCATTGCTTCTAATACGGTTTTCTGATAACCTTCCTCTTTTGGAAGAAAGGATGTCACAATCTGCTCAACTTCTTTTTTTCTATCCATAGCCCTCTTAAAACTCCTCCAATTCTCCCTGTTCATTCATTTTCAACATTTTTTTTTCTACTGCATCAATTTTCTGATTGCAGTTTTTTAACATTTTCATTCCCTGCTCATACAGGGCAAACGAGTCTTCTAACGACACTTCTGTATCCTGCATCTTTTCGATAATTTCTTCGAGTCCGGAAAAACACTCCTCTAATGTCAGTTCTTCTCCCATCTTATCTGCTCCTTTATGCCTGTCACTTTTGCAAGTACCGCTCCATCCGTTACCCGGATCATTATGTCTTCTCCGGGCTGTACATCCTTCGTACTGCGGATATTTCTGCCTGCATCATTGACTGCTACCGAATAGCCCTGCATCAGCTTCTTTGCCGGGGAAAGTCCGTCTAAGGTTCCTGCAAAAATCTCCATCTGATGCCTTGCTTCTATGATCTGCTGCTTCATCTGCTGTCTCAGACGTTCTTCTAAATCCGCGGCATACTGCCTTTTGGTATGGATTCTGCTCTGCGGACTCAAAAGCAAAAGCTGCCTTTTTAAATACTCCTGTTTTTGTTTACGGATATCCAGTTTTGCCTTCATCAGACGGTTCATCTGCATCCGGTACTGTCCTATGTTTCCGTAAAAATCCTGAATATCAAATACTGCAAGTTCTGCTGCTGCCGATGGTGTCGGTGCACGCAGATCCGCCACATAATCTGCGATCGTGGTATCGGTCTCATGCCCTACTGCTGATATCACAGGAATCGGACAATCAAAAATTGCCCTTGCCACGATTTCTTCATTAAATGCCCACAGATCTTCGATCGAACCTCCGCCACGTCCTACGATCAGGAGATCCGGATGTAACTGCTCCATGGCATGGATACCGTTTACAATACTCTGTGCCGCTCCTTCGCCCTGCACCAGTGCCGGATAAAGGATCAGCTGGACATAGGGATTCCTTCGCTGTGCAATATTGTTAATATCCCGCACTGCCGCTCCTGTCGGTGCGGTTACGATCCCGATGGTCTTTGCATATTTTGGAATATCCTGTTTGTATTCCTTAGCAAACATTCCCATCTCTTCTAACTCTTTTTTTAAGGCTTCATATTTCAGATAGAGATCTCCTGCTCCTGCAAGTGTGACCTCCCTTGCATAAAGCTGGTATTTACCATCTCTTTCATAGACTTCGATCGAACCGGTAACAACAACGTTGTCCCCCTCTTTCATATGAAATGTCAGACCTCTTCGATTTCCTGCAAACATCACTGCCTGGATTATTCCACTGCTATCCTTTAATGTAAAATAAATATGTCCCGAAGAGTGATACTTGCAATTACTGATCTCTCCGGACACGGAAATCTGCCGCAGCATGAAATCCTGTGCAAACATATTTTTAATATAGGCATTGACCTGTCCTACAGAATACACATTTCTTCTCATACAAATTTTGCCAATACTCCATTAATAAATGCCGGTGAACTGTCTGCACCGTACTTCTTTGCTAATTCTACTGCCTCATTGATCGCTACGCCTGCCGGAATATCCTCATCGTACTGAATCTCATAAACGGCTAAGCGGATCAGCGATAACTCCACCTTTGCCATACGGCTTGTCTTCCAGCCTTTGGCTTTTTCATTGACGGAAGCATCGATCTCTTCTAAATGTTCCACAATATTCTCATACTTATTCCGTATATATTCGCTGTCTTCCTTACTGATTTCTTCCTCTTCTTCTAAAAAAAGCTGCATCTGTTCTTCCATTTCCATTCCTTCATGGAATTCGATACGAAACAGCATTTTAAAAATCTGCTCTCTTAATTCTCTTCTGCTCACTTGTCTTCCTCTCGCTTCTTCCAGTTTTCCTATACAGTGAAAAGGGATGCCCTTTTGGACACCCCCTATTATACAACACCTGCCGCTATTTAAAAAGCATTATTTGCTATTTTCCATATCCACACTTGCGATACGGATATTTACTTCTAACACCTGTAATCCTGTCATATTCTCAATCGCAGCCTTCACTCTCTCCTGAACCCGGTTCGATACTTCCGGAATGGAATAACCATAGGCGATGTTCAAAGAAAGATTTACCTCGACAGAGTCATCCGTCACCTCAACCTTGACTCCTTTTGAAAGGTTCTTCATACCCAGCTTGCTGACTAATTCATTGGTAATATTTCCTGCCATAGAGCTGACGCCTTCTACTTCCGTAGCTGCCAGACCTGCGATGATCGCTACAACTTCGCCGGCAACATGCACTGTACCGGATTTATCTTCTTTTATGCTAAAACTCTGTCTGTCTTCTGCCATTACACTACCTCCAATATCTAATATGAACCTATTATAGCAGATTATTCCTGTTTTGGGAACTAATTTTTATTTCTCTGCCTGTATTGTTGCACTGTATCAAAAGATGTGAGTTATTAGTTATGGTTATGTGGGGAGGCTATGTGTGGGTGCTTTATCGGGTGGGCGAGGCGGACACAAGGCAGTCCGGTAGTTTCCGGGCTTGTGTCAGACGGTGAAACCATTCAGGAAAATAAAAAACTCGCTACGCTCAAACAGTTTCATTTTCCTGAATATCACCGTCTTCCCCAAACCCGAAACTGCTCGGACTGCCTTGTACGCCGCTCGCCCACCCAATAAAGCACGTCAGAAAGTTGCACCGACAACAGACAGCATTACCTTACCTCCTGTTCTACGCAAATGACCAAAATAAAATTTATATCAAATGCATCGTATGAATAGATATCTCATTGATACAATACTGTGATCCTGTCACTGTTTTGGCAGTCGGCACAGATCAGATTTCATTTTCTCTTGATTATTTCTATATTATTCTGGATAAAAACAGGGCGGTCAGCTCTCCATAGCCTTCCACCCTGTCATCTTATCTTTTCATAGAAGAAACTATTGATTATATTGGTAACTCACAATCTTTTAGCCAAAATCGCAGTTCCAACCAATGCACCAATTTGATATTTCCCTTTTACCGAATCCTTTTATGCCTTAACATCACAACTTCCTCCGATAGATGGAGCTGTACCTACTGCCTGTGCTACAACATTCTCTGTAATGCTTTTCATATCCGTACCAATTGCAAATATTGTGCGTCTATCTTCCTGAATTTTCTTCATCTGCTCTTTTCTTTCAGCTCTCCGTTCCACAAGTTTTTGTTCATTTTCTTTCTTTTTCTCGATTTTTCTATCTTCATAAGCCCTTTTTTGTTCTTCGCTTGGTCCTGTAATAACCATGGAGCCCATATTACCATCCTTATCTATCCATACCTGACGATACTTAACTTCACTACCAGTCATTGATTTAATCATTGAGTCAGCCCATCTATCTAATGCTGGAATTTTTGACAACATATTTTCATATTTTGTGGCAACCTCTGGATTACTCATCATCCTATTTAAAATCTCAGGAGCAATCCTCACATCTGTTTTTCCTGTACGATTAGCTGTTTTTACATTTTTATCCGAACTTCCTGCCACAATATCTATTTGAGGATTTTTTTCCTGCAATTTTTTTACATAATCTTCCTGACTCTCTTCTGTTTTGCCCACCAGTGAATTTTCCTTTGTTTTTTGAATTTTGTGGTAATAAGATATTTTGTGAGTGTGCATGAATATTGGGATTATAAGAGATATATCAAAGCATTTGTTATTGTTGGGACAATAATAGCATCGTATTCACTTTTTTCTTTTTTTACAGATACTAATATAATAAGAGTTTTACCCTCATCTTTTCAACATGTTTCAGAATATCATTTCCGAACATCTGGTTTCTCACAAGAACCAGGTTGTTATGTATTATATCAAAGTTGGGTTGTGTTATTCTCTATATACATAAGAGATTGCTTTTCTCCTAAAAAAGGATATTGGATTATTGCTATTAATATTTTAGCATTGATTCTTACTCTGTCTTCATTGTTAATTGTTTGGTGTGTGTTAATAATAATTTCACCTTTCATTTTTAAAATGAGTTTAAAATCAAAAGTAAGAGTAGCTATAATAGTTGGAATGGTTTTTACAATTATCTATCTTTTTACATACTCGTCAGAATATTATCCAATAATAGAGAATTATTTTGTAAATAAAATTAATAATTTTTTCTCGACTCCTGATCATACTTTAGATAGTGGGAGTTTTCGCAATTATACAGGGAGGATTGGACATCGTATATTTG
>ERZ826146.101-NODE-101-length-96049-cov-11.967935_pt1 | contig 96049 bp, 77 predicted proteins | sample MGYA00519857_ERZ826146 | MGnify/ENA primary metagenome ERZ826146 (study PRJEB31778, sample SAMEA3449222) | human gut metagenome | biome: human gut; feature: human-associated habitat; material: faeces | place: United Kingdom | collected 2010/2012 ...
GTTTTATGAACCCTTATATAAGTGCGCCCAAAAATCTACTTTATTTTTCACTCTTATGCCTCCTGCCAAATTAAGTATAACTTTATCTGTTTACAAAACAATATCCATTGCAGAAAGTGACCTTTTTTTGCAGAAAATGACAAAAAAAAGTGATTTGCTTGCAGCAAATCACTTTTTTAAGGTTCATCTTAGTTTGGCAATATAACTGAGAAGTAGAACTCATTATTATCATTTCGTATAGCATAAGAGCCTTGATATTTTGTTATAACCTCAATTATATTTTTTATTCCAACCCCATGCTCATCCATTTCATATTTCTTTGAGGTCTGTATTTCTCCATCTTTAATATTAAGTTTACCATCATATGTATTCTTTACAGATATAATAATGTTGTCTTTCTCTTTAACCAGTTTCATTTTCATAAATTTTTTGCCTGAGCACTTTTCACAAGCCTCTATTGCATTATTCAAAAGATTCGATAATATAACAACAATATCCTCATCACACATTTTAATTCCTGATAGATCATTGATTTGAAAGATAAATACAATGCCTTTATCCAATGTTTCCTTATATTTGCTATTTAATATAGCATCAATAATCACATTATTTGTTTTAATATAATCTAACTCTGTACTCAAATTTCCGCTTATACTTTTCACATAATCCTTTAGTTCATCATAATTTTCCATCTCTATCAAAGACTCAATGCACATAATCTGGTTCTTATATTCATGTGTTTTTTTCCGTTGTTTAACAAAATTTTCTGAAATAGAACGGTACATGTCTGTCTGATTTCGTGCTTTCAGTTGAAACACTTCATTTTCACGAATCTTAATTTCACGTTTTAATATATCATTTATCATATAGAACACAACTATATTCATCCCTGCTAAACACAATGCTATAACCAAGAATACATTTTCCTGCTTTTGATTCTCAATGTTTCCAGATGTCATGATCAATGCAATAACTGTGAAGATTGTAAAAACTGGGAAAAAAATAAATCGAAGCCAATCTGTACTTCTTAAAACATCCGAGGACTCCCCTCCTATTTTTTTCCTGATAAGCAGAACAACTAGAAAAAGAATTATTTTTGCCAAAACTGTTATTAAACTTCCACCTACAAAATGTGACTCATTAATTTCTGCTACACTATGAAAGAGAGAGACATTTATCCAAAGTGTAAAATAGTCTACAGAAAGCAGTAATGCTTGAAATAATAATGATAAGATTATTGCTTTTTTTAAATGGATTTTAAAATAAAAGCTCATAATATGAGAAGTAGATATTTTTAAAAGAAACAGGTGGAAAACTATATGCGTAAAAATAGTTTTCCACCTGTTTTGTGTGTTTAATAATAAAATCTAATAAATATACGGAAATAGTGTTTAAATAAAATGTGACAAGAAAATATAAATTTTAGTGCAAAAAAGATAAGAAAATGTAAAAAAACTGCGACAATTTTTGAAAGGGTTTATGCGTAAATACACAAGAGAGAGTAAGCTTTAGAGAACAATTTGCTATCTTTTATTATAAAAATTATCTTGCTAAAATAAGTAGAGAAACATAATTAAAGGAAGGAAAACGAGATGAAGAAGCAAATTTTATTTATGGTATTAGTTGCAATGATTATGATAATTCTAGGAATTTCATATTCAATTAGTTCTGTAGTAGAATTAACATCTCTTTCAAAGATAAATGCTAAAAATCGATTAACAGAAACTACAGGCAATACAGTAGATCCAGATACATCTAACAATTATTCTAATTTAGAAAATGGAGAAGTGTGGACAGATAAATCTATATATGATAATCAGAATGGAAGTATGGATGTACAATTATCTGCTATTGCGCAAAAAAACTTAATTAAACAAGAGAATGAACAAGGATATGATGTTGTATTCGTACTAGATAAGACAGGCTCTATGGTTCAACAAGATAATGGAAAAATAAGAGCAGAAACAATGATAAATTCTGTGAATTCAGCAATACAAAAACTAATGGAAAGTTCTAGTAAAAATAGAATAGCAGTTACTACATTCTCAACAGATAGTGCAACATTAATGCCACTAGATAGATATACAACAGTAAATGATAAATATGTGGATTTTATTACAGCTGATGAAATGGGAGATGGCTGGCCAGGAATTAAAGTAAATGATGAGGTTAGATCTACAACAGGGAAAAGCATTGATTATGGAGCTAAAGTAGTAAGATATGGTACATATACCCAATTAGGAATTAGCGAAGGTAGTAAAATACTTACAAATACAGATTCAACAGAAAATATTCCGATATTAATTTTAGTAACTGATGGTTATCCAACTGTATTTACTACAGCATATACAGCACCATCTACAACCAACATTGCAAGAGTAATAAAAAGTGATGGATTGGTATCATCATCATATTCTAGTGCAATCCAAGGATATAATACAATTTTAACAGCAAATTATTGCAAAAAAGCAATAACAGATAAGTATCAAAAGCAAGCTAAAGTATATACAATAGGAATGATACCAGACAAAGTATATTCAAATGCTATTTTAAATCCAACACAAGAAAATATAGAGGCATTAAAAAATGATGATGGCGTAAGTCAAAAAATGTATGAGTATTTACATTCAACGGAGCAATTTCGAGATACAGATTTAATTATTACTAATAGATTTAATGATGGTTATCTAGATGGGCAATGGAATGGAACATATGATGCAGACACAAAAACGATTACATACAAAAAAGATAAAGTAAATCCTATAGAAGTAGATGAAGAAGGCACATATTTGTATGCAGACTGCTTTTCATTTATAACAAGAAGGGATACAAATTACCAATATGCATATTTAACATATACAGTATCTATAGAAGGACATACTGCAGATGGCCAACAGATAACAGAAACAATACCACAAAATATACAAGGAGCTAATAATACATATATTCAAAAGGTTACTTCAATGTATGGAGATTTAGTATATAATGGAGAAACTATTGATGCTGCAGAAACTTATATTAGATATAAGGGAAATGTGGAATTATATGACGTTACAGTAACAGTTAAATTTATTGCTGATACAACAGAAGCACCTGTTTATTATACTGGATTTAAAAATCCATATATGGGATCAGAAAATTATGCAGATAAAGCTTTTATTGGAAGCTTAAGTCAAGAAGAATTAGATGATGCTTTTGAGGAAATTATAAATGAGACTCAGAAACAAGAAGATACATTAAAGCCAAATACAAACTTAACTTTTGAAGATACTATAGGGGCTAGTTTCTCTATTCCAGATAGTTTAACTGTTAAATATAATGATACAGATTATGCTTTTGAAAAGAGCGGAACAGAATATATATGCAGTAATCCAGGAAATTTATTAAATATGCAAATAACAGTTGAAGATAAAACAATAAAAGTTAGTATTCCATCAGAGCTTGTTCCTATATATAGTGAAGGAATTCAGCCAATAAAAATAATATATACTTTAAATTTTACAGGTAAGAGCGATGGAACATATTATACTAATGACAGTGCAAAAGCCATATATACTCCTTATGAAAGTAATGCATATTACCAAAATTTTATGGAAAAAACAGTTCAAAAAACATCAAACAATACAGGAACATCAGAAAATGTTAAGGAATCTAATGCAATAAGCGATGGAAAAATAGAAGATACATTAGGTAACAATGGTAAAATAGTTGTTGAGAATATAAATATAACAGTTAGAAAAGTCTGGGATGATGCAGATAATATAATTAATAGAAGACCTGATTCTGTAGTGTTTAAACTTATAGGAACATCTACAGATGGTGTTGATTACACATATAAAGCAACAGTAACAAAAGATGATGCAAAAGAGAATAATCCTAATACTTGGGAATATATATTTGCAGGAGTTCCAAAATATGATTTTAAAGGAAATGAAATTACTTATACAGTAGAAGAAGAAAATGTAGATAGCTATTATACAAAAGCAATTAATCAGGAAAATTTAACAGTAACTAATAAAGCACAATATGGTAATGTTTTAGTTCATTACTATATACAAGGAACAGAGGAAGCAGTACCTTTGCAAGATGGTACAAAAGCAAATGATGTTACTATAGAAGGAAAAATCGGAGAGAAATATTTAACTAATGCGGCAAGTAATGTTGATAGTAGATATGAATTAGTGGAAACTCCAAGGAATGCAGAAGGTAATTTTATAAATGGACAAACAGTAGTAACATATTATTATAAATTAAAAGCAACATCAGTACTAGTACACCACTATAAAGAAAATACAACAGAAAAATTAAGTAATGATGTAACAATGAATGGAGAAGTAGGAGATTCATATACAACACAAGTTGCAACAGATATTCCACAAAATTATGAGTTAGTAGCAACACCAACAAATGCAACAGGAACAATGGCAGAAGACCAAATAGTAGTAACATATTACTACAGATTAAAAACACCAAGCGTACCAAATAATATAACAAAAACAGGAACAGATAAAATAACAGTAGCAAACCAAGAAATAAGCTATACAGTAACATATACAGCAAATGTAATAGACTATATAGGAAATGCAGAAGTAACAATAGTTGATACACTACCATATGCAATAGATGAAGGAAAATCAGACTTAGCAGGCGGAACTTACGATTCTACAGGAAAGACTATTACTTGGACAGAAAACATATCTGACATAAATAGTTTTACAGGTAATGGAACAGTAAATGTTACAAAGAATTTCAAAGTTGTGTATGTAGGCTTAGATATGAAGCAAGAAAAAATAACAAACAATGTAAAAGGAAATATTAAGCTACTAACTCCGGAAAAAACAAGCGAAGAAGTAACAGGAAGCCAAGAAAGTACAATATATAAAGCTATAATTAGTAGTGAAAAATTGGCAGACAAAACAGAAGCAATAGAGGGAGAAAAAGTAAAATATACAATAAGAATAACAAATGATGGAAACCTAGCAAAAACAGTAACAGTAAGAGATACATTACCAGCAGGAATAACATTTGATAAAGATACACTAATAAAAATAGGTAACATTGATACAGTCTACACAGAACAAAACTTAAAGAATGGAATACCAGTAGAAGTACCAGCTTATGGAAGTATAGATGTAGTATTTGCAGGAAAAGTAGATACATTGGCAAATAATGAATACAGTAAGACATTAAAAAATCAAGCAACAGTAGATAATGAACCAACAAATGAAGTAACAACAAATGTAACAAAAGCAAATATAACAGCACATAAAGAAGCTGAGCCATCAAGTGGAAGCAAAGTAAGAGAAGGAGACGAAATAACATACAGAATAAAAGTAAGAAATGATGGAACAAGAGCAGGAGATGTAATCGTAAAAGATACAATCCCAACAGGAACAACATTTGTAGAAGGTTCAATAAAGATAGATAATATTGCAGATAGTAGTAAAACAGATACAGACTTAGCAAATGGAATTACTTTAAATGTACCAATAAGTACAGAAAAAGTAGTAGAATTCAAAGTAAGAGTAAATAAACTAATAGATGGAACAAAGATAAAGAATACAGCATATATCAATCAAAATGGAGAAGATAAGAAAGTTCCAGAAGAACCAGAGCATACATATGTAGAACCAAAAGAAGAACAAAACATAAGTAAAACAGGAACAACAACAATAGAAAGCTTAGACCAAGAAATAACATATAATATAAATTACACTGCTAAAATAACAGATTATAGTGGAAAAGCAACAGTAAAATTAATAGATACATTACCATATGCAATAGATGAAGCTAGATCAGATTTAGCAGGAGGAACATATGATACACAAGCACAAACAATAACATGGGAAGAACCTGTAGAAAATATACAAATTACAGAAGAAAAAGAAATAACAGTAAATAAAACAATAAAAGTAGTATATAAAGATGTAAGCCCAGATGTAGTAAGTATAAAAAATGTTGTTACAGGACATATAGAATACGAAACACCAGTTATGACAAGTGATGAAGTAACAGCAAATGCAACTACAACAACTGGATTTACAGTAAATATACCAGTAAGTAAAGTTTGGGAAGATGACTCAAACAAACTTGGACAGCGTCCAACAAGCATAGTATTCAAATTAACCGGAAGTGATGGAAGCGAATATACTTTAGAATTAGCAAAACCAGGAACACAAAGAAGTACAACAACACAAGATAGCACTAATCCAAATAAATGGAATGATATATTCGAAAACTTACCAAAATATGATAGTAACAACCAAGAAATAGTATATACATTAACAGAAGAAGAAAAGACAGAAGGAGACTTAAAATACTATGATAGCATAGTTATAGATAAGGCAGTAACAAATACGAATAAATATGGAAAGGTAATAGTACATCACTACATAATGAATACAGATGGAAGCCTAACTACAACAAGAGTACCAGACGTAAATGGAACCGAAATACCAGATGTAGTAATAGAAGGAAAAGAAGGGGACGAATATACTACAGAGAAAGCTAAAAACATAAATGAAAAATATGAACTTGTAGCAGAAAAACTACCAGCAAATGCTACAGGAAAGATAGAAAAATACAACGAGGAAAAACTACAAGAAGTAATCTATTATTACAGATTAAAACCAGCAAAAGTATTAATAAATTACTTAGAGAAAGATGAAGATACAGACGATTCAAACAACTTAGTATTAACAGCACAAGAAAAGATAGATGGACATGTAGATGATGTATACAATACAGATACAGACCACAGAAAAGAAACAATAGAGAAAGACGGAAAAACATATACACTAGTTAGTGATAGTGGTAACAAAACAGGAAACATGACATTACAAGACATAACAGTAACATACTATTATCTACAAAATACAAAAGCAACAGTAAGATATGTGGAAAGAAATCCAGAGACACACGAGATAGTAAAAGACTTAGAAGAGCCAACAGTAAAAGAAGGACTAGTTGGAGATGAATTTGTAACAAATTCAAAAGACTTTGTGGGCTACAAATTAGTAGAAAGCCCAGAAAAGACAACAATAGAAATGACAAAAGAAGAGCAAACATTAATCTACTATTATGAACCAGTATATACAGGATTAATAGAAAACCACATAGATGATAAGACAGGAAAAGTGTTATATACTGAAACACATGACGTACAAGTAGGAGAAGACTACGACATACCAAGCAAAGAATTTGAAGGATATGACTTAGTAGAAAGCAAACTTACAGAAAACGCAAAAGGAACAATGGGAGAAGAACTTGTAACAGTAAATTACTATTACATTAAAAAAGCAGTATTAGAAGTAAACTACATAGATAAATTAACAGGAGAACCATTAATAGAACAAATAGTAGATAATACAAAACACGAAGGAGATAATTATTCTACTGAAGAAAAAGTGTTCGAAAATTACGACATGATTAAAGTAGATGGAAACAAAGAAGGAACATTAGCAGTAGAAACAGACGAACAAGGAAATATAACAAACAATAGAACAATCGTAACATATTATTATGCTAAGAAATCTGCTGGAGTAGAAGAACATCATATAGATATCTTAACAGGAGAAGATATAGAAGAACCAACATTGCATGAAGGACATGTAGGAGATGAATATGACATAAAAGCAAAAGAGTTCTTAAGTTATAAACTAGTAGAAGCAGATGAAGAAGGAAATAGCATGTTACCAACAAACGCAATAGGAACAATGACAGAAGAAAAAATAGTAGTAAACTACTACTATAATCAACCAACAAAAGTAATAGTACACTATGTGGAAAAAGCAACAGGAAAAGAAATAGAAGAAACAAATCCAGAAACAGGTGAATTACAAAATAGCCAAGTATTAATAGAAGGACAAAAAGATGACGATTATACAGCAACAGCAAAAGAATTCGAGTATTATACATTAATCGAGAAGCCACAAGAAGAACAAGGTAAAATGAAAGTAGAAATCGTAAAAGATGAAGAAGGAAACGATGTAGTAAATAATACAATAGAATTATATTATTATTACGAAGCTAAACCATTTAACATAGGAGTAGACAAAGAAATAACAGGAATAATAGTAAATGGTGAAAGAAGAGAACCGACAAATGGAAAACTAGAGAAAGTAGAAATCTACAGAAAATCTACAGAAAGTACAAGTGTACAAGTAGAATACAAGATAAAAGTAAGTAACACAGGAGAAGTAAGTGGAAATGCAACAATAGAAGAAAACATTCCAGAAGGAATGAGCCTAGCAAACAATGACGGAACATGGGAAGAACAAGAAGGAAAATTAATAAAGGTAATCCCAGAGCTAGGAGCAGGAGAGACAAAAGAATATACAGTATTATTAAACTGGGAACAATCTGGAAATAACATGGGAGAAAAGGCTAATGAAGTAAAATTAGTAGAAACAGGAAATGTACCAGGATTTGTAGATAACAATGATAAAGATAATACATCAAATGCAAATGTAATCATAAGTGTAGAGACAGGAGCACCACTACCAATAGGACTAATAATAGTATTAGTAGCGATGGTAGGCTTAGAAACAGCAACATTAAGATATGCAGTGGTATTAACTAAAAGACAAAAGAAAAAATAAATAAGAAATAAAAGTAATAAAGGGAATCGTAGCTAAATACTACAGATTCCCTTTTATATGTGCTCCAATAATTATGCCACGAAAAGCGTGCACATTTAGGAGTTTGGAAATCTAATTAGACATTCTGTAAACAAACTGAACTTTAAGCTCCGTCCCTAAAGTTCAAAGTTCACAAAAAATTTAAAAAAATATAAAAACACCTAAAAATCAACAAAAATTAAAAAATAGTGCATTCCTAAAATCTGTAAAAAAATTAGCAAATACTATAGAAATAAACAACAAAAATTTATAGTAACATAAGAAGTATAAGTTTGACATTACGAATTTTTAAATATAAGATATCTTTAACCAAAATAACGATACATAAAACCAAAGAAGGACGTGGGATTATGCACTATGCAGACATAAAAAAGATTGATATAGCAAATGGCGAAGGAGTAAGAGTTTCTTTATTTGTGAGTGGATGTAGACACCATTGCAAAGGATGTTTTAACGAAATAGCTTGGAATTTTAAATATGGCAAAGAGTTTACTCAAGATACAGTCGACGAAATAATACAAGATTTAAACCACGACTATGTAGAGGGACTAAGTTTACTTGGTGGGGAACCACTAGAACCAGAGAACCAAGAAGCATTAGCTAAATTAGTTACAAAAGTAAAAGAAAAGTATCCAAATAAAAACATCTGGTGTTACACAGGTTTCGATTTTGAAAAAGATATTATGCCAGAATGTAAAACATCAGCTGTAACAAAACAGCTTATATCAAATATAGATGTTATAGTAGATGGAAAGTTTGACGAAAGCAAGATGGACAGAAAATTAAAATTTAGGGGTTCATCAAATCAGAGAATTATAGATGTAAAAGAAACATTACACGATAATGCAATAAAAATGGTAAAATTTACCGATTAGCGTATTGACAAGCTAATATTAATTATATATAATAGAGTAGCTATAAAAGTTATGGTGATATTATACACTAATATTACCTAAGACTTATTGGCAAAAAATTATAACTTTTGTTTTAGAACAGAACTTTATACAAAAGTTAAAATTTATCCCACAGTTGTAAGAAGCCGGAAGGAGGGGAAAATAATGTCATCAGAAGTTAAGGTAAAAGATGGAAATATAGAAGATGCTTTAAAAAGATTTAAAAGACAATGTGCCAGAAATGGTGTAATCCAAGAAGTTCGTAAAAGAGAGCATTATGAAAAACCTAGTGTTAGAAGAAAGAAAAAATCAGAGGCAGCTAGAAAAAGAAAATTTTAATATAAAATTAGTTAATAAGGTTGGAAATTAGAATAAATCTGATTCCAACCTTTTTGAATATCTAAATAGTAACAGAGATTTGGAAACAGGAATTTTGGGGACGGTGCTAAAATCCCGAAAAGGGAAAAAAAGGAACGTCCCCCAATCCCGGAAGGAGGAATAGTTATGTTAAAAGAAAAATTATTAGAAGATTTAAAAAATAGTATGAAAGACAAAAACATTGTAAGAAAAAATGTTGTTCAAATGATTAGAGCAGCAATCTTGCAAAAAGAAAAAGATGGTGGAGTAGAACTAAAAGATGAAGAAATTATGCAAATAATTGCAAAGGAAGCCAAAACTAGAAAGGATTCTTTGCCAGATTACGAGAAAAGTGGTAGAGAAGACCTGATAAATGAGGTAAAAGAAGAAATTGCTATTATAGAAGAATACTTACCAAAACAATTAAGTAAAGAAGAAATAGTTCCAATTGTACAAGAGATAATAAATGAAACAGGTGCAACATCTATAAAAGATATGGGAAAAGTTATGGGGCAAGCAAAAGCAAAATTAGGTGTAAGTGCAGATGGTAAAACAATAAGCGAATGTGTAAAAGAATTATTAAATAAATAAAATCGGGATTTAAGGAACGTCCCCAAATCCCGCCGAGGAACGTCCAAAAATCTCGGATACCGCAAAAGGAGAAGTAATGAAAGAAAAAATAAAGAACCACATAAAAGAACATAAAATTATATATAGTGCATTATTAATATTGTTTTGTTTTTCTGGATTAATACTTTCTTTTAATAAAATAGAATTAACAGATGAATTGTTTACATTTGCTAATACATATAAATTGCATAATGGAGTAAGCTTATATTCAGAAAATAATGTTATAGATACACCATTATTCTTTTACATTGGAAATATATTTTTAAGTGTTTTAGGTACGAATTTTTTTGCGTATAAAATATATGGAATAGTTATTTTTGAGGTTATTTTCTTAATTTCATTAAACATTCTAAGAAAATTAAAAGTGCCAACAGGAAGAGCGGTTGTATATATACTTCTAATTTTGCTTCCATTTACTAAAACTCTTTTTGTAAATGGTGCAAATTACAGTACATTAGCACTTTTATTTTGGCTACTTGGAATGAATCTAGTTATAAAGAAAGATAAATTTGAGATTAAGCCAATTCAGCAAGGGATCATTTCTGCATTAGTTTTTGCAACCAAACAAAATATAGGAGTTTATTACTTAATAGCAATAACTTTGTTTACAATTTATAATTATAGGAAAGAGATAAAAACAATATTAAAAAAATTAGTAAGTACATATATAATCTTTGTTTTAATTACAGCAATTTGGTGCATAATACTTATATTCCAAGGTCAATTTATAGATTTTATTAATTATTGTGTCTTAGGAATAGGCGAATTTGCTCAAAATCATTTCGATTTCCAAGATTGGCGAATAATTTTATATGCTATACCAGTAATTACATTAGTAGGACTTATTATTGCAAATAGAAAATACGGAATATCACTAGAAACTAAAAATATGAGGGTAACAATATTCTTTTTATGTTTTATGTTTCCAAGTTTATTAATTGGATATCCAATCTTTAATGCGTATCATATAGAATTAGCTATGGTTGTTTCGATGGTTTACTGTATGTATATGGCAGAGCAGGTTATTGTATATACTAAAGAAATATTTTTAGTTAAACCAGTAAAAATTGTAATAATAGGTTATATAGGCTTTGTGTTACTAATAAATGCTTTTTATATGGGGTCTACAATAATAAAGGGTTCTTATAAAACAGATTATGATAATCCTTATTTTGGAATGCTTGCAACCGAGGAAATGAAAAATAAGATTAATGAAATAGTAAATTTTGTGGAGTTAAAAGAAGAAAAGAATCAAAAAGTTATAATTTTTTCGGAAGAAGCAAATATTTACCAAATAGTATTAGGAAAGAATTATCAAGATTTAGATTTACCATTGTTAGGAAATTGGGGATATAATGGAGAAGAAAGAGTGCTTAACAAAATAATGGGCTTAAGAGATTCGTTTATATTAATAAAAGATACTAGCAGAACAAACCAAGAATCTGAGAAAATTAAACAATATATAAAGAATAATTATAATAGAACTGGAGAAATCCAAGGATTTGAAATTTACTATATAGAATAAAAAAATAAAAATGGTAAAAAATAAAATAAAAAAGGAGAAATAACATGTCATATAATAAGTTAACTTTAAAGCAAGGAATTACACTTCATAATATTAATACAGCTAAGTTTAAAACAAATCTTTGTGCTGTATTTTTAACATTTCCTATAACATATGAAAATGCAACCAAAGATACACTAATTGCACTAATGCTAAAACGAGGAAGTAAAAACTTAAAGACAAGACAAGAGATAACTAGCAAACTTGCAGAATTATATGGTGCAGAGTTTGACTCTGGAGTAGACAAATCAGGAGATAACCATGTATTAAAATTCTATCTAGAAAGTTTAAATGAAGAGTATTTACCACAAAAAGAAGATTTGCTACAAAAAAGTATAGAAACATTATTAGAGCTTGTATTTAATCCTAATATTGAAAATGACGAATTCAATAAAGAATTTTTAGAACAAGAAAAAAACAACCTAGAACAAATAATAAATTCGAAAATAGATAATAAAACAATGTATGCATTAAACAGATGTATAGAAGAAATGTATGAAGGTAAACCATATGGTATTTATAAATATGGATATGTAGAAAAATTAAAAGAAATAACAGCTAAAGACTTATACGAATATTATAAAGAGTTAATAGATACATGTAAGATTGATATTTTTGTTTCTGGAGCAAATAGCGATATAGCAAAAATTTTAGAAGATAATGATATCGTTAAAACATTAAAAGAAAGAAATCCAAATCATGTAAAATATGGATCACGTAGTAACGAAAACAAAGAAAAAATCGTAGAAGAAAAAATGGATGTAGCCCAAGGGAAACTTGTAATTGGGATGGATTTAAAATTAGAAGATGACAAAGGCAAATATGCCGCACAAGTATATAATACTATACTAGGTGGAAGTGCAAGTTCAAAATTGTTCCAAAATGTAAGGGAAAAAGCAAGTTTGGCATATACAGTGTCTTCAAATTATATGAAACTAAAATCTAATATTTTTATTAGAGCAGGAATCGAAATAGAAAATTATGAAAAGGCTTTAGAAATAATAAAGAAACAATTAGAAGATATGAAAAATGGAGATTTTTCAGACGAAGATATAGCTTTAGCTAAAAGGACAATAATTGCTACGATAAATAATATACAAGAAGAGCAAGATATAGAACTTTCATATTACTACGGACAAGAGTTATCAGACAGAACAATGACAATAGAAGAGTATAAAAAGAATATAGAACAAATATCTAGGGAAGATATTAATACTGTAGCAAATAGCCTTAATATAAATACAATCTATTTTTTAAGAAACTAGGAGGGTATAATGAGAATATTAGAAAACAAAACAGTAAAGGAAAAAGCATATTTCGAAGAACTTGAAAATGGTCTTAAAGTTATTATTATCCCTAAGGAAAATACGAATAAAAAGATGGCAATAATAGGTACAAAATTTGGTTCAATAGATAATCACTTTATAAATCCTAAAACAAATGAGGAAGAAGTAATACCCGATGGAGTTGCACATTTTTTAGAACATAAAATGTTTGAACAAGCCAACGGAACTAACAGCTTAGACACATTAACAGCAATTGGTGCAGAAGCGAATGCATATACAACAAATGATCATACAGCATATTATTTTGAAACAATCGATAATTTTGAACCAGCATTTAAAGAATTGCTTAATTATGTGTTTCACCCTTATTATACAGATGAAAATGTAGAAAAGGAAAAGGGGATAATAGCACAAGAAATAAAGATGTATGATGATGACCCTATATCTAAGGTATTTTTAAATTCACTACAGTGTATGTATAATAGTTGCCCAGTACGTATAGATGTTGCTGGGACAGTAGAATCTATTAATAAGATTACTAAAGATACTTTATATAGCTGTTATAATACTTTTTATCATCCATCAAATATGATTCTAGCAGTATGCGGAAACTTTAAGCCAGAATATATATTGAACCTAATAAAAGAAAATATGGAACATTTCGATAAACAAGGAAAAATACAACGTATTTATCCAACCGAAAAAAGTGAAATTTTTCAAAAAGAAAGAATAGAAGAAATGGAAGTTAGTATTCCTGCTTTTGTAATCGGTATAAAAGACGAGGTAGAGAATACGGATATTATAAAAAAAGAATTAATATTAAATATAATTTTAAATTGTATATTTGACGAAAATTCAAGATTATTTAAAGAATTGTATGAAGATGGCTTAATAATAACAGAGCCAGATTTAGAATATGAATATTCTAATATATATTCACATATGAGCATATTTGCTTCGTCAAAAGATCCAGAGACCGTTTATAATAAATTTAAACAAGCAATAAAAGAAGCGATATCAAGTGGTATAAACGAAAAAGACTTTAATAGAACTAAAAATAAGATATATGGTAGATTAATAACTTCGTATAATAGTCCAGCTCAAATAGCTAGAATCTTTATGAGAGATTACCTAAATGATATTATTACTTTTGATTATATAGAAAAGTGGAAAGAAATAACATTAAATGATGTTAATGAAATGCTAAAAAATAAATTTAAAGAAGAAAAAATGGTTTTATCTGTTATAAAACCAAAAAAATAAAATCGTATATAATAATAGAAAAAGAAGAAATTTGTATCTTCTTTTTTTATTTTGCAAAAAAACTAAAAAAAGAGTCATACGAAAGTCTTAAAATATACGGAAAAATAGGAATATTTGATTGAAAGTATTGTAAAAATATGGTAGCATAAAAATATACAAAAGAAAAAAATAAAAAAAGGAGTGGTTTAGATGTTAAATGAGGAAATTTGCAAAGTGAGGGACAAATTAAATAAAAGTATAGAAAAAAACGTTGATTATGCGATTATTTATAAAATAAGTGTAGAATTAGATATATTAATAGCAAAATATTATAACGAAGAATTTATAGAAGTCAAAAAAGCCTAAAATATTACAGCAAATTTACATTTTCTTTAAAAAATTAAAACATATTGCAAAGAAAAAATAAATGTTGTATAATAAATTTATGTATTAGTATTAAATAATATAAATAAGAGGAGGAAAAGTGCAATGAAGATTTCAAAGAAAATGGCACAAGTAATGACAGTATTAACTGTAGTATTAGGAATTTTATTTGCAACATCAATGGTTTTTGCTGCAGGTTATGATATACCTTCTGCTAAAGCTTCAGGCGCAGATAATGCATTAGGAAACATTGGTGGTATGGTGCTTTCAGTAGCACAAATAATTGGTACAGCAGTTGCTGTTATTATGCTTATAGTATTAGCTATTAAATATATTTCAGCTGCACCAAATGATAAAGCAGAAATTAAAAAACATGCTGTTGTATATATTGTAGGAGCTATCGTATTATTTGCTGCTTCAGCATTGTTAGGAATAGTAAAGAATTTCGCAACTGGAATATCTTCAACCTAGTAGTGGTGATGAAAAATGAAAAAAAATATAATAAAGACTTTAACTATTATATTAATGTTGTTTATGCTAGCTAATATAACAGGTTTTGTATATGCAGGCGAGATAAATCCAGGAGATTTTTCTGGTATATATACAAAAACTGGTGTATCAGACTTAGATGACAAAACAGGAAAAATTCTTAATGTTGTGCAAATAGTAGGAACTTCAGTTTCTTTGGTTGCATTATTAGTATTGGGAATGAGATATATGTTATCTAGTCCGAATGAAAAAGCTACTATAAAAGAAAAATTAATACCTTATGTTATAGGTACAATAATTTTCTTTGCGGCATCAAACCTTGTAGCAATAGTTATAAGATTTGCCGAGCAACTACCTAGCAGTTAAAAGATTATAGGTTAAAAAAATCCTAAATGTTAAATAAGATTTTCTTGTTTAGCATTCAGGATTTTTGTTTTTTAATTAAAAGAACGAAATAAACATATTTGAACTGTTAAAAAGTAGTTTTATTATGATAAGCGAAGAATTATTTTTGCTTAAAAAATTTGGCTTAGGGGTATAAGATATTAGCTCCAAATTTGCACAAAAAAAGAATGTAAAAAATTTTACAAAAATAAGACATTTAGTCGGAATTTATTGCAAAATATAAGGAGATAAAGTATAATTAAATATAAGTATAAGTTGGGGGAAGGGTGTTAATAGTGAGGAAATCAACGTTTTTTGTTATGAATTTATTAATTGTATTAGCAATAATATTTATTCCTGTTACAACGTTTGCTGCAGACAAAGTAAAGAATTGGGACGAGCTTGTTCAAGATGCAGATGCGTTTATAAACAAAGGAAAAGAAAAAGATATTATTAACAGTAGTGATGTAGCAACAACGATTATGCCAATTGCACAAGCATTAGTAGCTGTTGCAGCAGGTGTTTTAGTAGTTGTAACATGTATAATGGGTGTTAAATACGCAACAACCACCAGCGCAGAAGCTCAAGCAAAATTAAAGAAGCAATTAGTAGGTTTGGTTGTATCAATTGTAGTGGTATTTGGAGCACATGCTATTTGGACAATCGTATACAATTTTATGAAGGATTTCTAAAAATAAAGTATATAAAAGGTTGTAGAACTTGATTATACAGAACAAAGGAGGAATAAAAAAATGGGTACATATTATGTTCCAAGAAATTATAAGGGTGAGTCAAGAATACTATATATTTTTACTACTAAATCATTAATTACTACTGGAGTGGGAGCACTTATTGGTTCAGTATTTTTTATAATATTTGGTATGATATTGAATTATAAAATGGTAGGATTTATTATAATGGGTATTTTCGGCCTTCTTGGTTGGATATATGGTGCGGTAAAAATACCTACCATAGCTGGAATTGCAGTTACAAAAAAAGTAGGTGGAGAATCATTAGATGAGATTATAAATAGATATATAAAATTTAAAGCAAAGAGACGTATCTATTCATATGCAGATACAAAGATTGCTGATGAAGAAAATACAAAGGAGGAACAATAATATGGATAGTATTATAATGGGATTAAATATAATGCTAATAGTTCTAGTTGTAATAATTATAGCATTGGTAGTAGCATATTATTTTTTAGTATATAAAAGTAAGGTAAATAAAGAAGAAAGAGAAAAAGCCAAAGAGATAAAAACAGCTAATAAGGAATTTAACGGAATAACAAGAGAAACTACAGATAAAATTTTAGATTTTGACGAAATTAAAGATGACATGATAATAAGAAAAAATGGTCAACAATATATCATGGTAATCCAATGTAAAGGTATAAATTATGATTTGTTATCAGAAGAAGAAAAAGAATCTGTAGAAAGAGGTTTCGTAGAATTCTTAAATACAATAAGATTTCCAATCCAATTATATGTACAAACAAGAAGTTTAAACTTAAGAAAAACAATAGATGCATATAAAGAGAAAGTTAATGTAATTGCAGATGAAATAAAGAGTTTACAAAAACAAAGAGCAGAATATTTAAGAACAGGAAATCAAAAACAAGTAGAAATGACAGACTTCGAAATAAGAAGAAAAGAAAATGTTTTAGAATATGGACAAGATATTTCAAATTATATTGGAAGAATGAGTTTTAACCAAAATGTATTACAACAAAAAACATATGTTGTAGTTTCTTATTTTAAGAGTGAGTTAGGAAATATTTCTAATTACTCAAAAGATGAAATTATAAATATGGTATTTACAGAATTATATACAAGAGCAGAGACATTAATAAGAAGTTTAGGAAGTGCTCAAGTTTCTGGTAGAATATTAGATTCAGAAGAATTAACAGAATTATTATATATAGCATACAACAGAGATGAAGAGCAAATATATCAATTAGATAGAGCTTTGGATGCACAATACGATGCATTATATTCAACATCTAAAGATGTTTTACAAAAACAAAGAGAGAGAATAGACAATCAATTAGAAGATATGGCTGTAGATTTGGCTTCAGAAAGCTTATTAAAGGCAGATGATATCTTAAAAGATAGAGAAAAATTAAATAATGAATTAAGAGAAAGAACTATAGAAATAATTGAGGAATACAAAAATCAATTAAGTCCAGATTTATATAATGAAACAAAGAAAATAATAGAAGAACAAACAGCGCAAGAAGAGAAAAAAGCAAAAGTAGAAACAGCTAAACAAAAAGAAACGGAAAATAGTGAAGAGAATGTTAAAACAGAAACTAAAACAAATCCAACAGAAGCAAAAAAGAAAGCTACAAGAGGAAGACCAAAAAAGGCAGATAAATAACAAAAGATTGGAGGAAAGTTTTAAATGAAAAATAAAAATGTTGAAGAAAATCAAAATGTTGTAGAAACACCAAAAGGAGTTCTTGGAAAAAATGCTAAAAGTATTAAAGACTTAATTGCTCCTGCTGGAATTGATTTTTCAAATATAAATCATGTAGAAATTGTATCTACTAAAACAAGGTATGCAAGAAGTATGATTGTTGCAAATATTCCAAGAATGTGTACATTCCCAGAATTTTTAAGAAGTATGTATACATTTGGAGATGTAAATACATCAGTATTTATTTCGCCAGTTAGTGAAAGTTCATCACAAACAGACTTAAATAGAACAATTAATGAACTTGAGGCAGAAAGACTTGTTGCTATAGATAGAGGAGATATAAACCGTGAAAGAATTTTAGCACAAAAAAGAATAGAGGCAGAAGATTTAAGAGATCAGATAGCAAGTGGATTTAACAAATTATACGAGTCTACAATTGTATGTACATTGTTTGCATATAGTTTAGAAGATCTTGATAAAGAAACAGAGCTATTAGCTTCAGAAATGGCTAAAACATTAATAGATGTTAAGCCAGCATGGGCAATTCAAGAAGATGCTTTTAGAAGTAATTTACCATTTAATGAAAATACTATAAAGAAAGCTCATAATTTTGATAGAAATTCAATGGCAACAGTTTTCCCATTCTTTTCTTCAGAAGTTGGACATGAAAATGGTATACCAATTGGGTTTGACAAACAAACAGGGTTACCAATATTGTTTGATAACTTTAGTTCTACACTTACAAACTATAACTTAGTTATATTTGGTAAGTCTGGTGCTGGTAAAGGTGTTACTATTAAAACAATTACAGCAAGATCATCTGTCTTAATGGGAATAGAGAGTTTAGCCCTAGATGCTGAAGGTGAGTATGGTGTTGTTGCAGATGCTTTAGGAGGAGTTAATGTAACTATAAGTCCAAACTCTAATACAATAATTAACTTATTCGATATAGAACCAGAAACTGTAAAAGATGAAATAACAGGAAGAGAAAGAGTAGTCTTAAATATAGAAAATAAAGTAGAGGACGTTACACAAGCTTTACTTACAATGGCAAGAGGTAGTACAAGAAGTGAAGAAGTAAATGAGCTTACAAAACAAATAATTGCAGAATCTGTTGCAGAAGAATATGAATCAAGAGGAATTACAGACGATATAAATAGTTTGTATGAAGATAATGATCCAACTAGAAGATTTTCTAGAAATTACATAGGAAGAGTAAAGAAAGAAATGCCAACAATAGGTTCTTGGTTTAAAAGAATTTTAAGAAAAGGTCAAGAAAATGAAAACCCAGACTATAGATTCCATTACAGTTACTTATCTAAAGTTATGAAACAATATGTAAGGGAATATAATGGTCAAATGGCATATTTTGATGGTCAATCAACATTCGAATTACTAGATGGAACACCATTTATAAATCTTGACATATCACAACTAGAAGAAAGATTTGCAAGACCACTTGCACAACAAATTTTACTTTCTTGGATTTGGGAAAAATATGTTAAGAAAAATAGTGAAGACAAAGAAAAAGCTGCAAAGAAAAGAGTACTTATAGATGAAGCTTGGATGTTACTTCCATATCCAGAAGCTGTAGATTTCTTGAATACAATGGCAAGACGTGCTAGAAAGAGAAATGTTTCATTAGCTGTTATGTCACAAAAATTCCAAGACTTCTACGAAAAACCAGAAGCACAAGCAGTTTTAACATCATCAGATACAAAATTATTCTTAGCACAAGATAAATCAGAGATTCCTTATATAAAGGAAGTATTTAAGTTAAGTGAAGGTGAAGCAGCTTTCTTAACAACTTGTAACAGAGGTGAAGGATTATTAAAGGTTGGTTCAGATACAGCTATAATTTCTATAAGACCAACTAAGAAAGAATTTGAATTCGTAGAAACAAATGTTAACAAAATTAAATTAATACAAGAACAAAAGCAAAAAGAGCAAGAAAGAAGTAAAAAGAATGTACAATCATAAATTAAGAGGGAGAGTAAATGATTAAAAAAGTAGGTTTAATAATTATACTAATTGTAACAATTTTTAATTTAATAGCACCTGTACAAATAACCTATGCTGAAGAAACAAAAAAGGAAAATGTTAACGAGGTAATGGGTGGTATTGCAAACGAATCTGCAGATAGTCTTTTGAACGATGGTAAAACAGTAGCAAATGCTGAAGGCGGATCATCTAAGCATAAAGTATCTCCAGAGCCAAGCATGGGTGGTGCCACAGCAAGTGCACTTGCAAAATTGCTTAATATTATACCTACTTTAATTAGTGCTCTATTAAGATCAGTTGTAAATTCTCAACAAATTTCTGGATCAGGAACGATGGAATATACAATTCAAGATTTACTATCAGGAAAATATGATTTGTTTAGCATTGATTTCTTCGGAAATGCAAACGAAACAGAAAAATTAAACGGAAAACTAACTCAAACAATTATAGTTTGGTATAGTGCTATAAGAAATTTAGCAGTAGGGTTAACACTTTTAGTATTAGTATATGTAGGAATTAGAATGGCAATTTCTACTGTAGCAGATGAAAAAGCTAAATATCAAAAAATGTTGATTAGTTGGATAAAAGGTTTTTGCTTAATATTTGTACTAATATATATAGTTACATTTGCTATAAATGTATCAAATGCATTAGTAGAATTAATACCAAAAAGCTCAGATAACCTAGAAAAAGCCTTAATGTATGGTAATGGAACAGTAGATAGCCCAGAAGAAGATTCAATATTGCAAAAGTTAGAAACACTTAAAGGCTGGAACTATGTAGCTATAAGTATATTATATTGGGTAATTGTTTATTACCAAATGAAATTCTTTATTTTATATTTTAAGAGGGTATTATCTGTTGGAATATTAATAATAATTTCTCCACTAATTTCTGTAACATATCCAATTGATAGTATTGGAGATGGTAAAGCTCAGGGATTCCAAAGATGGCTACAAGAAATTTTAATAAACATCTTTATTCAACCACTGCATTTAATAATATATATGGTATTTATATCTGCAGCAGGAGCAATTGCAACAGCAGCGCCATTACTTGCAGCAATTTTCTTAATAGGATTATCTAGAGGAGAGAAAATTGTAAAGAATGTTTTAGGAATAAGAGGAGCAAACTCAATAAGTTCATTAGGTGGAATCCAATTAGCAAGATTTGCACACAGAGCGTAGAGGTGTTTATATGAAGAAGAAAAATAAAAAAACAATGAATAAACGAAAAAAGAAAATTATTATAATATCAACAGCAATTATAGCATTTTTTATTATATTGATTATAGCCATTAAACTTACACAAGATAATAAAAAGGTAGATTCTATAAATGATGCAAATTCTTTAAAAAGTGTAGTAGAGTTTTGTGAATGTAAGTTTATATCTAGTAAAGACTCAGAGCAAGATGGTTATAATATGGATATTTATTTGGAATTTAAATATGATCCATATCAAGATGGACAATCTAAACAGCCATATTATGATGTAACGATAGATGCAATCACAAAATATTTATCATACAGAAAGATAAGATTAATAGACGAATCTAGAGAGCTTACAATAAGGGTAGATACAAATAATACATCTATTACAAAGAAATATTTTAATGATGCAGAGGAATCAGAATATTTTAGTAAATTATTATCACAGTATACTTTAGATAATCAACAAGATTTTAAAGAAACAGAATTTAATGTAAATTCAGAATTACAAACATTAATAAATAATGAATGGAATGCAGAAAATGTAAACTTTGGTACAAAAACTAGTACATTCAGAAATTATGATATATATTTTGAAAATGGATACAGGGTAAGAAATATTGGTGGAAAGATTTTTAATATTGTATTTACAAATAAATTTGGAAAATCTGTTATAAATGATATTAAAGTTGGTGATAGCCTTGACGATATAAAAGCAGAGTTAGGCGATAATTATATACAGAACGGTTCAATAGTAGAATATATGGGAAAAGATTTATATGTATGTTTTTCTTCAGATGAAATTTCTGTATACCCAAGATTTACATATAATTATACTCAGTTTGAAAAAATAGTAGAACAATATAATGAAGATAGAGATTTTAATTCTTTTATGAATAACTTAACAAGTATGTGGCCAGATTATTCATATTATGCCTATGATACTGATTATTGTAAAATTTCATATCCATTAAAAGGCGTTAAGATTGATAATAGCACAAATGCATTAAATGGAATTCAAATTTTTCAAGAATATACAGGATCTTTAGCAACAGAACATAAGGATTATTATCAATTGTATTATAAAACAAACGATAGCTTAATAATTGAACAGGAATTAAGCAGAAAAATGGATAAGAGTGAAATTCCAAATGATACAGATACTTACTTAAGTACCAAATATGCGGAAAAGTCAACTACTAACGAAGATGGAAAAAAACATGATATTGCATTTTTCTCTATAGATGGAAGTAATCCAGATAGTGAATTAAGTAAAAATATATATGCAAGTACAACTTATTGGTATGATGATGATAATTTTATATATAGCATAGATTATCAAGGAATATATATATATAATGCAACAACGAGAGAAACAAAGACGATTGTTAGTGGAACAGATAAGTTTGAAGTGACAAACTTTGACTATGTAAATAAAATACTAACATATGATGGAAAAGATATAAAAATAGAATTATAAAGAAAGGGGAAGATGATGAACAAAATAAAGAAGTTTTTTAAAAATATATTAATTTCGTTTTTAATATTTTATATTATAATTGCAAATACATCATCTTCTTTTGCAAGAAATTTTGACGATGGTGCTAGATCTTTTTTAGCAGAACAAACAGAGCAATTTATAGATCAATATCAATCAATTTCACTATATAGTATAAAAAATGTACCAGCACGTTTTAACGAAGATAAATCTATATTTTATTGTTGTTGTACTACAGGTGTTGCTTATATATATCAAACATTTCTAGGACTTGATTTAACAACGATACGGTTATAGCAACTGGGCTACGGATAACCTTACAACATTACAAAACGAATATTGGCATGAAGTATCACCCGCAGAAGCAAAGCCAGGGGATATTTTGGTAAGACCAAACCATGTTGAGATGGTAGCAGCAAGTAATCCAAGTGCTACCTGTACAACAGATTTACGACATTTTAATTTTGGATCTAAAGGAAATGAAGGTGAAGGTCCTTCTATGGTAATTCATGAAATAGGGCATTGTAGTGATGAATTTCAAAAAATATTTGCATTAAACGAAGATGTCCAAGTAACACCATCAGGAAGTGTACCTGCAAGTGATGACTTATTAGAAGAAGAAAATAATGCTACAGAAGACCCAGCAGATGAATTTTACTATCAAGGTTTAGCACAAGGTTCTTTTTCCGGATCAAAATCAACTAATTTATTAGCATGGTTATTTAATTTAATTTCACAATTAGTTGATTATGTTCTTGGATTTATGACTATGATAATTAAAGTTGTTATAATCGGATGGGCAAATATTTTTGTTAATATTATTACAGAATCACTTGATGCACTTACTGGTGAAGCAGTAGAAGAACCAGTAGAAGACGAAAACAAAAACACAAATACAAACGAAACAGCACAAACTAATGTTGTAACTTCAGAAACAGCAGAAGAGCCACAATCAATATTAGATAGTGATAATTTATATACGCCATCTTCAACAGAACTACAACCAGAGGGCGATGATAAATTAACGATAGATAAAATCATATTTAATCAAATACCATTATTAGATGTAAATATGTTTTCAGATACTGCAGGCGGTTATAAATTAAAAGAAGATTCTTCATTACAAATTATAAGAGATAGTGTTGCTACATGGTATTATGCAATAAGAAATATAACTATCGCAATAATGTTAGTAGTTTTAATATATATAGGTATAAAAATAGCAATATCTTCAATTGCTTCAGAAAAAGCAGAATACAAGAGAATGTTAGTAAGCTGGCTTGTTGGTTTTCTTATAATATTTGTTATTCATTTCTTCTTAATATTTGTACTTAACTTAAATTCTACAATATTAGGTTGGATAATGGATGCTCAAGAAAGCATGGGCTATGAAGATAGTATATATGAAACAGTAAGAACAAAGGCTTACGAGATAAAACTATCTGCTGGAATGACAGGAACTATTTTATACATAGTATTAATAGTATTAATGCTAAAATTCTTATATATATACCTAAAAAGACTTTTAGGAGTTTGCATATTAATTATTATGGCCCCAATGATGGGTGCAAGTTATGCTATATCAAAAGTAAGAACTGGAAAAGCAAAGGCTTTTTCTAGATGGATGAAAGATTATACATTATTAGTTTTAATACAAAGTGTACATGCATTAATATATACCTGTTTTGTAACTGTAGTATTAAAATTAACAAACGAATCAATGGCAGGAATTATGATAGCATTAATCGTTATGAACTTCATGTTTAAGGCAACAAACATCTTTACAGGAATATTTAGTATGGTAGGAGAAAAAGATGGAGGTTCAAGGTCACTAGATACAATATTAAAATCTAGTCCAAGAAAAGAAGTCTTAGGAACTATGTTTGTAGCTGGAGAAATTGGAAAGTCAATAAAAGGTATGGCCGGCGGAGCTGTTCAATTTGGAAAAGATTTAAAAAGAAATACAACAAGTAGAAAAGAGAAAAGAAAACAAGCACAGTTACAAGCTTTGGGATATGGTAACTTAGGTAAGAAAGCTCTAGGAAAGAGTTGGCTTGGAACTAAAAATATAGATGCAGCTACAGGTCAATTTGTACCAAAAGGAAAAGCAGAAAAATTAACTTCACTATCAGAAGATTTAAATAAAGAAACATTAAAAACTAGAGAAAATAGAAGAAAGTCAAGAAGAAAATTTGTACAGGATTTATATTCAATACATGATAGAAGAATGACAAATGCTTTAAAAATAGCTACAGCACTTCCTTTGATGGGAATTTCTGGATTTGAAGAGCTAGGAGCAGCTAATATAGCATCTGTTCTTCTAGGCGGAGGAGAAAATAATAGTAAAAAGAAGGAAATAAAGAAACCTAAAATTGGATTAAAAAGAAAATTATCAAATCTTAGAAGAAATGGAGTTGTTAATACTGCAAAAACTGCAGTAAGAAATAAGAAAACAGATATAAAAGAAAATATGAAAGATAAGGTTAATAACGATTTCTTAAAACCAACAGCTAAAATTTATGATACTTACGAAGAGAGAATGGCAAAAATTAACGAAGCTAAGGGCGAAGAATCTGATGTTATTGATTTGTATAAAAAAGGTAGAAGATCAAGAGAAAAAGAATTCGAAGGCTTTAGAGCACAAGGAAAAACTGATAAGGAAATAAAACAAAAGGCTAAAGATTCTTTCAATGAGTCATATAGGAGAACTGTAGAAGATGTATTTAGCATATCTGATATAGTAGATGAAAGAATAGATAGAGAAAAACATTTACAACCATATAAAGATGAGTTAGGAATTGATGACAAAACTATAGGAAAAAATAGTATAAATACAGTAAAAAGAAAAGTTCAACAACAAGTTAAAAACAACATTTCTGATAAATTAAGAGAACAATATTCAAGAGATAATAACTATCAACCTTTAGACGAAGTAACAAAACAAAAAATTGCAAAAGAAACAGAAATGAGAGTATCAAAATTCATGAAAGATTTGGACAAAGAAGTAGATGATAGAACAGATAAAGATGAAAAATTAGCAAATGATCCATATGTTATAAAAGGTGACAGATTTGATTATTCAGAAACAATAAATGCGGATGAATTAAAATCTACAATTGAAGATCTTATGAAAAAGCATGATGCAAATAAAAGAGCAGAAAAAGGGATGGAAGAGTTAAGGGAGCACATACAAAAATTACAAAGAATAGACAGAGAATATGCAAATTTGGAAAGCAATAAAGAAGGTTCTTATTTATATAGGACCAGCACAAATATTCATGCACCAAATGATGAACATAGTAATTTAAAAAATGTACTAACAAGTTTAACTTTTAGAAACATAGATATAGATGGGGAAAGGAGATAACATGAAAAGGAGTTTATTCAAAATATTAACTATTACTATATGTATAATTACAACGTTAAATTTTGTGCTACCAAATGTAATGTGTGTTGTTTATGCAGATGAAGAGGCAACAGCAGGACAAAAAGAAGAAAATAGTTTAGTTGAAACAATTGAAGAAGGAATAGGTGGATTAGCTGATGGTGTAGCAGGTTTACTTACTTGGCCATTAAGAATACTAATGGTAGCACTTGGTTATGCATTAAGATTAGTAGTAGGAGGAATTGCAAGTATTGCAGGAGGTCAATTTAATATTAATATTAGCCCGCAAGATATTCTATTCGATAAACTCGAAATAACAGATGTAAATTTCTTTAGCTTTAAAAGAGCAGATGGTTCTGATTTAAGTGCAGGAATTTTAACAATAAGACAAAATATTGCAATATGGTATTATGCTTTAAGAAACTTAGCAATAGGAATCTTACTTGCTATATTAGTATATGTAGGAATTAGAATGGCAATTTCTACAGTGGCTTCCGAAGAAGCAAAATACAAATCAATGTTAAAAGATTGGTTAGTAAGCTTTGTTTTAGTATTTATGCTTCAATATATAATAGCTTTTACATTAAATGCTAATAATGCTTTAGTTGGTATTTTAGAAAAAGCAATGGGAAAAGCTGTAGACAATTCGATTTTCTCGGATGTAATGGATACATTTGCTTTACAAGGAGTAAATCCAATCTCATTTACAATTGGATTTGGATCTGCAATAGCGTTTTGTATATTAGTTGGTGTTACTATGTCTTTCTTAGTATTTTATATAAAACGTATGCTTACACTAGCATTTTTAGTAATAATATCACCTATTGTTACAATAACATATTCTATAGATAAGATGGGTGATAAGCAATCACAAGCTTTAAATAAATGGGTAAAAGAGTTTGTATATACTGTTTTGATACAACCGTTCCAGTGCTTGATTTATATAGTTTTTGCAACGACAGCATTAGATTTAATGCAAGATAAAACACTGGGGGCATCAATTTTAGGCTGTATAATGTTATTATTTATACATCAAGCAGAGCATATAGTAAGAGGAATATTCAGCTTCGAACACGCTCATAACTTAGGAGATACATTTATGACATTAGCAGTTGTTAAATCTTTAGGAAGCAGTTTAAGTAAAATTGGACAATCTGCTGCAAGCGGATCTGGAGGTAAAGCAGCAGGAAATGCACCTGCAAAATCAGGAACACAAACTCCAAAACAAACAAATCAAGGTAGAAATAATGCTAATAGTAATTATAATGTTAGTGATGCGTTCGATAAAGCTAGAAAGACTAATCCGGTAATATCTAAAGCAAAACAAGGTGCGCAAAAACTTGCAAATACAAAAGCTGGAAAAGCCCTTGGCTTTGTAGGAAAACCAGTAGGCTGGATTGCAAGAAAAGGTACCGGTGCAGCATTAACACTTGCACAATATGCTCCACAATTTGCCCTTACAGCAATAGGAGCAGGTGCTGGTGGTATGAATGGAGCAATTGTAGGATATACAGTAGGAAAAGGAGCTTATAAAGCAGAGAAAAATATTATAAATAATGCGGTCGAAAAACGTGACCAAAAAACAGAAGTTAGAACACAAACAGGACAAGCATATAATGAATATATACGAGCAAAAGGCCTACAAGATAGACCAGACTTAGCAGCAGGTATGTATGAAAACATAGCAAGAGATGTTTTACAAGGAAAAGATATAAATAAAATGGAAGATCCAGATGACCAAAAATTAGCACAAAGCTTAGCACAATATAAGAGTACTTTTGAGAAAATGGGAGTATCTCAAGAAAATATAGCAAAAGACATGGAAAAAACATTAATGAAAATGCAAGAACTTCAAACAAGACAAAATAATAATAGTAATAATAATAATCCAGGACAAAATTCATAAATTAAAATAAATTATTAAAGTAAGGAGCAAAAATGAGTTTAATTGATACTAGGTTAAGAATTAGACGATTTTTTAAAAAATATAAGAAAATAATAATTTTTATTGTTATAGCATGGGCAATAATATTTACTGTTAATTATATATTAAAAAATATGCCAAAAGAAGAAATTCCAAAAACAACATATGAACCAAATGTTTCTGTTATGACAGAGGATGAAGTACCAGAAAAATGGCAAGCTACAATAGAAAGTACAATAGATACATTTGTCCAAAGATGTAATAATAAAGAATATGAATCTGCATATAATATGCTTTCTGATGATTGTAAAGATGCGGTATATCCAACATTAAGTTCTTTTCAAAAATATGTAGACAATAGATTTAAAGAAAAAAGATCATATAGTATTCAGAATTTTTCAAATGTCGGAAAACAATATATATATGATGTAAACTTAATGGATGATTTAATGGCAACAGGTCTTACAAATAAAGAGTTTTATTATAATGAAGAAAAATTTGTATTTACAGAAGACGATAAATCACTAAAATTAGCTATATCAGGATTTGTAAGAAGAAATAATTTAAATATTTTTGCAGAAGATGAAAATTTAAAAGTTAATATATTATATAAAGATGTATATTATGACCATGAAATATATAGTGTTACTTTAACAAATAGATCTACACACCCAATTGTAATTGCAGATGGAACAACAAATAATGAAGTGGTAATAAATACAGGAGAAGACGAAAGAAGTGAGAAGAATGTAGGAACATATGGAATTGTTTTACAACCAAATGAAAGTAAGAGTTATAAATTCCAATTTAATAAATACTGTGATGATGGTAATGCTCCAACTTATATGATGTTTAATAACATTAGAGTATTACAGTCATATTCTGGAAATGAAAGTACAAGACAAGCTGAATTAGATAATGCAATTAGGATATATACATTAAGAATTAATTTCCATACAGAGGAATAGGTGGTGATATTTTGGCAGACGGTAATGAAAATTTAAATGATACAACCAGTACCAAGCAAACTTCAGGTTCAGAAAAAATAGAAAAAGCTGGTAATGCTACAGCAGGAGCAGTAAAAAAAGCAAAACTATTAAGTAGAGTTATAAAAAGTTTAAAAGGACTAGGAGCTTTGGGAGTTGCTGGAATTGTAGTAATAATCATAATAATAGTTATTATTATAGTTGTTGGAGTAATTGGATTTTTTCTAGAAATGCCAGGGTTGTTAACAAATAAGCTTACAGATTTGGCAACAGGATTTTTTACAGAGCTACAAACTTTTTATTCTGGTAACTCTGCACGTATTGGAGTTGAGGAACAAAAAAATTTAGCAGATTACTTAACAAATATGGGTTATCCACCTTATGAATATGGATTTGGAAAATACGAAACTGATGAAGACGGAAATATTAAAACCGATTCAAGTAAAAAATATTTAAATGCGTATTTAACAGCAGATTATAATACTTATGTACCGTATGAAAAATATAAAGTAAGAGTTTCAAAGTTTTTACATATGGTAGGTGATACAGCAGGCTATATACTTGGAATGGAAACTAAAAAGGATACAGGAGAGCCACAATTTGGTATGTTACACTTTGATAAAGGCTTATATGAAAATGCTGAAGGAAATGATGAGATTAAAAAGATGAAATTCTATGATAGCGTTATAGCTGATGTAGAGTCTAAAACATTAACATTTAAAGTTTGGGAATCTTTATTTAAGACTTCATATTATACATATAATATGGAAGGGTGGACAGCAAGATATGGTAAACCACTGGAATTGTCATTAACACTACATTTGGCAACTATGGCACCAGAGTTGGTATATAGGTTTGATATGGATAAAGAAGAAAGTACAGAGATACATATAAAAACAATAAAAAGTGATGTAAATGTAAAATTTGAATATCACATAAAAACACCTATACAAGATGGAGGAACAAATTTTGCTAGTATAGATGAATCTTTAGCCAATTTAGATATGCACGTAAGTAGTGATAATAAATTATCTGTATCAGATTTACAAACTATAAAAGACTTTTTAGATGAAAATGAAACTTCAGATACAGTAAAAAATATACAAGCTGGATATAGTAACTTAGAATCATTTATTTCTGCAAGTATTGATAGTGGAAATAACAGAGAATACTTAAGAAAAAATGAAACTATACTCCAAAGATATGACGGAGCAGATGATTCTGCATTATTTAATTATGACTATTCTATTGAGAATTTGTTTAATAAGTATTTAGATGATGCAATTGCAGAAGTTAAGAAAGATAATCCTGATGTTAAGTTTTATACAGATGTAGTAGGAAAATCTTATGCAGAAATAGTAGGAAAAACAAGCCATGACAGTATATTTTCTAGTGGTTGGGTTTATAAAAATGATACTACAGGAATAATGGATGAGTACTATAAAAAATTCGAGGAGGCCAAGGAAGGTGGCCTAACAGAAGATGAAGAAAACGAATTATTCGAATTTTTACAAGATAAATTTAAAGATATACAAGAATACGTAAAAGAAGATGTTGATAAATTAGTTGAAAATGATGGTAAAATGGAAGAAAAGCGAAGAGCAATAGAAACAGAATTAGAAAAAATAGGTTTGTCAACAGAGGCTATAGAAGCTGCTATAGATTATAATAATGCGGAAGGAGAAGGAGAAGGTACAACAGTAAGTAGAATTCAACCATATATAACACAAGTAAACAAACACTGGTATAGAGATGTTATATTTTTGGATGAAGATGGGGAATATGACAATTATGATGCTTATAGTTTGAGTACAAGTCAAACTACTTACGAAAATAAATTCGTACCAGTTGAGCAGTCTGATGATAGTATATTAGCAGAAAATGATAAAGGTGCTTTCTATACTGTAGAAACTGTAGGTGCTGGTAGCGAACTAGTTCAAGTACAAGATGCTATAAGAGGAAAAGTTAACGAACATACAAAAGAACTGTTTGCCGGAACAGACGGACAACCTGCAAAATATTTTATATATGATGGAAGCAAAGATACTGCAGAAAAAATAGACGAGTTAAGAAAAGTCTATAATGAAGCATATTCAGAAGCATGGGATGCAAATCATAGTGTATTTAGTGATGCTGATGATGTAGATAAAGCTGCTAGAAAGGCTGCAGAAGAAGCAGTAGAAGCAGAAGAAGATAAGAATGGAACTAATTTATATAAAGAAGTTAATGTAAGACAAAATGCACTTTCAGCATTTTCTATATTAGAAAATTCGAAAACAGAGGATTCTGAATATATATTAAGAGATTTGAAAAAATTATTTGTAGAGCTAGGATATTTTACAAAAGACGATTTAAGAGTAGAAGATACACACGTTTTCCAATGGCCAATAAGTGGATATGTTAATTTGTATTGGCCAATAAGAAGATATGAAAAGCAACAAGCAGATTATGGAACATTAATCAGAAGTAAAGTTTCTACAGATAATATTAAGGCAGGATACGAAGCAGATGGAAGTGAAAGAATTGAAGAAGATGAAGAAGTGCAGGTATATAAGCCAAACTTTAATCCAGATTCAACAGTAACCTCAAAAGATGAGAATACGGATGATAATGCTGATGACAATTCTGATTCAAATACAAGTTCATCTTCATCAGAAGATTTCGTAACAGAATTTTTAAATGCAGCGCAAGAAGTTACAGATTATGTAAGAGAAAATGGATTTACATATGGAAATGCAGAATATATGCCACCAAAGAATGGAGAAACCAATAGTGATGGTGTAAAAAGAATTAGCTGTGATAGATTAGTTTCTTGGGCATTATATAAATGTGGCTATACAGATCAACCAGAATATGGTTTAACAACATCAGCCGCAGCCAGTCCATTAATGGAATATTGCAAAAAACAAGGTTGGCAAAAAATCGAAAGTAAAGATGATATACAAGCAGGAGATATTGTTTTTGTTGGTAAAACAAATGCGGATAAAACAAGTGCATCACACGTTTTCATATGTGCAGGAGAGAACAAAAGATATGACTGTGGAAATGCAACTAGAATTCAATCTCAACAACCATTTAATGAACCTATTTCTGAAGATTTAGTATGTGCTTATCGTCCAGCATCAAATGGAAATGATAGTGCAAATTATGATGGATTCGAACCTGATTTAAACGTAGTTTCACCAGTAACTGGAGAAATTATAGAAGAAGGCGAAGATTATATAAAAATAAAAGTTTTAGACACTTCATCTATTTCAGAATATAAAAGATTTTACGAAGAATATAAAGGAATATGTACAGGATATATTATGTACATAAAAGGATTCAAAAAAGGAACAATTGATGCTAATGCACAATCTGAATATCAACAAGTAAAACATACAAAGAGATATTTTATAGAAAATGGATATGCTGATGATTATAGAGATGCAGAAACAATCGCAGAAGAATTTGAAAAAGAAGAGCAAGAAAGAATAGACGCTCCAGCATATATAGAAAAAGATGGTAAAAGATACATAAAAGAAGGAACTGTTATAGGTACAACTACAAATTCAGATATAGCATTATATTTATTAAATAGAGAAAACTCTATTGTTGAAGATGTAGAATCATATATTAGATTAGTAGACAACCAGCTAGAAACAGATTGGGCATACTTCTATTGGGTACCTTACGAATCAGGTGGAACAGATACTCCAGGTGGAGGACCAGAGGCAGTAGGATTAACAACTTCAGGAGAGTTAGCAGTAGGAATTTCACAATGGACTACAACACATAAGGCTGGTTCCCCAAATAATATTCCAGAGTTCTGTGAAAAAGCAATAGAATTAAACCCAGGATTATGCTCAGAGTTACAACCATTTGTTGGAAAATCGATTGATGAAATTTTGGCAATGGAACCACAGATAAAATCCGCATTCCAATCTATATGTGCAAAAGATAGAGATGGATTCCTGGAAGTGCAGATGCAAGTTACGATAAATCAATATTTAATAGAACCGTACACAGGAACGGATAAAGAATGGCTACTGGATAAAAACCCAATAACTCAAGGAACATTTATGTCTTTGGTTAACTGGGGTATGGGTGATAATTTCTGGTTTTCAGCATTTTCTCAATCTGATTCTGATGAGCAAGCTGTTAAATCATTATTAACTAAAGCATTGGGTGTTAACTCAACAGCAGGATTTTTAACAACAAGATGGACTTCACAATATGTATTGGCAAAAGATGCTTTAACAGGAGCAATTGATGAAGAAGGAATTATTAATTGGATAAAAACTAAACAACCATCAGATAAATATGGTGAAGGTCAGAATATGTCGGCATTACCGTAATTATAGAGGAGAATTAAAATATGAAACATATAAAATTTTTACTAATAATTATGCTAATATTAAATTTAATTATTTCTATAATATTAGGAATAGAATCTAAACATATTAGAGAAGAATTAGTTAATATTAAATTAGCAGAAGAAGTAGAAGATTTTTCTAAAAAGACAGAAAACATTACATATATTACTAATGGAAATGCTTTTAATTCTAAATATGGAGGAAATATGACTAGTACAGAGTTAAGTAAAAAGATTTCTGACTTTATGACAGGGACGGTTCCTCAAATTGCAACAGAAACTAAAAATATGACATCACAGGACGAGTTAAAGCAATACTATGCAGAAAAGAGCATGAGAAAATTAACAGGAATAAAAGATCAAGATATTAACGAGTTCTATTCTTTAGTTAATGAAATAAAAAAATTGGGAGAAACAAATTTAGAATTTGAATCAGCAGAATATGATGAAAATTCTATAAAAGAAAAGAAGGGCAGTAGTTTATCTGCAGTATTAATGATAAAATACAAAAATGTAGAAAAAACTTTAGATTGTTATATTACAGCTAGTTATTCGTCAGCATATGTAACATTTTTGCCTAATAATTCCAATTAATGATTTTAGGAGGATAGAATGAGAAATAAAAGAGATCTAAAAATAAGAAATCAAAAAATAATTTTAATAGTACTAATAATAATTGTAGTAATATGGACAGTTATAAATATTAATACTGTATTTAAAGTAATGAAAAATGCCGAAGAATTAGAGGCTAGTAAAAATCAAAATACAGTTAATGCAGTAGAAGAAAATGTTGTAACTGCAGAAGAAATAGAAGAAAATACTAATCAATTAGAAATAGAAGACTTAAAAGATAAAGATGAAAGAACAAGAATGCAACAATATTGTGGAAAGTTCATAAGATACATAGAAAGCAAGGATTATGATAAGGCTTATGCCTTATTATATCCTGAATTTAAAAATAACTATTTTAAAACATTAGAGGATTTCACAAATTATGTACAAGCAAAATTTCCTTCAAGTCTAATAACTGTAGAATATGATAACATAGAAAGACAAGGAAAATATTATATATTATTTACTACAGTAAAAACACCATTAGATTCAAATTATTCTATGGATCAAAAATTTATTTTTATAGAAAATGGATTTAATGATTTTCAATTATCATTTGATGTAAAACAATAAATTGGAGGGGATATGTAAATGTCAGAAAAAGATTTACCCGAAAGATTACAATTACAAAATGAAAGAATTCAAGAGATAGAAAACAAAATAAAAAAATTAGAAGATAAAGAGCAAGATGGAAAATACCTAATGTCTCTTAAAGAAAAATTAGTAGCTGAGGAAAAAGCAAAAGGAGATATCGAAAATATATATTCTTTATCAGCTATAGAAATAGCAGAAATTAAGGCAAAAGCAAAGCAACTAGCCCTAATTGCATATAAATCTGGTAAGTACGATTTATATAAGGATTATGAATTAGTAGCTACTACAAATGAGCAAGGTTTACTAGAAGTTACTGATAAATATAGAGAGGAATTAGAAGGTTTGATTCCTGCACAATATCTAGAATTAAAAGAAATAGAACCAAAGGAGTTAGAAGAAAAATCTAAAGAGGAAGATAAATCCGATTTAAAGAAAGAAGAAGAGAAAGAAGAGCAAAAAGAGACAGTAAGTAAAATGCAAGAAGATACTGGATTAGAATTAGTTTCATTAGTAAGAATAGAAGATGAAAATTTTTCTAGAGATGTAGTAGGTAAGGAGACAGGTTATGCAGAACAATATATGGGAATTACCAAAGATGGCACAATTTGTTTATTAGGTCTAAGACCAGACAATAAATTTGAGCTTAACCCTGATTTCGTTGGGGCGAGAACTGCAAGAACAGATGAACAACCTGGAGAATGTGGTAAAAGTAGTGTTGATATGGTAGTTCCAAGAAAAGATGGTGGTACATCAGCTTTAGGAATCGATATAAATTATGGACAGATTTCACTAACAAATAGAAGTACAAACGAACCAATACAAACCTCAAATTATAAACCATCAGATGTAGATGCTAAAAAATATGAGTTAGAAGAAGAAAAAGGAAATAAAGAAAATTTAGAAAGAAAGATGGAAGAAGAAAGAAGAAGAGAAGAACAGAAAAAGAAAGAACAACAAGAAAAAGAAGAAGACGATGGACACGGATGGCCAGAAGAAAGAAAAGCTCCAGGCGAAATGTAATAAAAAAGCATAAAAATCACTTATTCTAAATATATTTGAATAGGTGATTTTTCGTGTGTATTAAGAGAACGTTAAGTATATTGATTATTATAGTTTTGAGTTTTACGAGTGTAGTATATGCTGATGATATAGATGATATTGAAATTATCAATTGGTCAGAAGATGTAGTCCAAACAACTAATAATAACGAAGAGCCAAAAATTAATTCCCGTGCAGCAATAATATATGATAGAAAATCTAAAAGAGTTATATGGGGAAAAGCAGAAAATGAAAAACGTCCAATGGCATCTACTACAAAGATTATGACAGCAATAGTAGTATTGGAAAATGCAAATTTAAATGATATAGTTACTGTATCTAAAAAGGCAGCAGGAACAGGAGGATCTAGGATTGGGCTTAAAAGTGGTGATAAAATTTCTATTAATAATTTATTATATGGCTTATTAATGGTGTCACGGAAATGATGCAGCAGTAGCTTTGGCAGAATGTATTGGTGGAAACATAGAAGGTTTTGCAGAAATGATGAATGCGAAAGCACAAGAATTAGGTTTAAATAGTACACATTTTATTACTCCTCATGGACTTGACATGCCAGAACATTATACTACTGCGTTTGAGTTAGCTAAAATGGCAGATTATGCTTTAAACATAGAGAAGTTTGCTAATATTGTTAATACTAAAAGTATAACTATTTCGATTAATGATAGAAGTAAAACTTTGACTAATACAAACGAATTATTAGGAAACCTATATGGTGTAAATGGTGTAAAAACTGGTTTTACAAATGGAGCTAATAGATGTTTAGTAACATCTGTTAATCGAGATGGAATGAGTATAATTACTGTAGTTTTAGGTGCAGATACCAAAAAAGATAGAACAAATGATAGCATAAAATTAATTGAATATGCATACTCAAATTACGAAATATATAATTTAGAAGATATAATTAATGAAAAATATAACGAATGGAAACAAATAAACGAGAATAGAATAGAAGTTATTAAAGGAAAGAAGGAAAATGTTAGCACTAGGTTGGAAGAATTAGATAATTATTATTATCCAATAAAGAAATTAGATAGAGAAAAAATTAATGTAAAGATTTTTAATTTAAGCGAGATAAATGCTCCGGTACAAAAAGATGCATATATTGGTAAATTATGTGTGTATAATGATAACGAAAAAATATTAGAATTAACAATAAGTGTAAACAAAAGTATAGAAAAACTTGAGTTTATAGATTACTTAAAGAATTTTATAATAAATAATATTAAAAACATGGAAAGTGCAATTTAAAAAGGGATAAGGATATCCACAGGGATAGGGATATGGGGATGTTCCTTAAATCCCTTTTTTAGTTTTGATTGTGTATTAAAAATGTGTTAATACAAAGTTTACTAAGTCATTTGCTGAATTCTTATTTATAATTTTAGCTTGATTTTCTATCATATTCTTTTGCAAGTTTTTATCTTTTAAAAGTTTATTAGTATTTGTTAATACTTCTTCAATACTATTAGACACAAGGCTAAGCCCATTTTTTTCGAAAAATCTTGCATTGTAGTTTTCAACCCCAGGTATTGGCATTATATGAATCATCGGTTTTCGTAATGTTGCAACTTCTGTGCTTGTAAGGCCTCCTGGTTTTGTTAAAACAATGGCACTTGCTGCAATATATTCATTTATATTATCTATAAATCCTTTAACCAGAAGGTTTTTATTATTTAGTTCTTTTAGTGCAGAATATAATGTTTGATTATTTCCACAAATTGCGACAACATAAATATTTGGAATATTATCTAATAAAGATTTAACAATATCTTTCATCTTTCCAAATCCCATACTGCCAGATGTAATTAAAACAATATCTTTATTTGTTGGTAAGTTAAGATTATTTTTGACTTTAGAAAATGAGCTAGAAACAGATATTCCAAGATCTAATAATATTTCTTCTTTAAAACCTTTTTCAATAAATTCTCGTTTTAGAGAGCTATGTGGGATAACAAAATAATCAGGTTTTGTTTCTTCCCAAAATGGAACAGCATGATAATCTGTTGCTACATTAATAAGTTTTATATCTTTACCATCGTTTTTTAATGTAGTTATTGCCATTGCAGGAAATAGATGAGGGGATATAATCAAGTCATAATTATATTTTTGTATGTAAGAATAAAGCTTATTCTTAGCTAACTTATTTAAACCATAAACAGGACTTGTGATTCCTGTTTTTGAATATGCTTCGCCTAACTTATATGCTATTTTGAATAGACTGCCATTACCTTTTGTAGTGTTTAAATATATTTTCTCCGAATGTTTCTTGGCATTAGGTCCTAAGATATCAAAATAATCAACAAAGTGGCAATTTATATTATATTCTGCAAATTCTTTTTCTATATAATGGCCACATGCATTGTGACCTCCACCTGTGCTACAAGATAAAATTAATATTTTCATATATTACTCCTAATTAGCGTTTATTGTTTGAAGAATATCAAATAATAAACAGATGGTCAAGTACGTTTATAAAATTTTTACAGATTGTAATCAAAGATACAAATGCTCGGTACAAGTACTCGTTTCAAATAATAAAAAATAAACCCTAGTATTTTTATACTAGGGTTTTGGAGGCGACACCCGGATTCGAACCGGGGATCAGAGTTTTGCAGACTCGTGCCTTACCACTTGGCTATATCGCCATTAAATAGTTAATATATAATATGAAAACATATTAAAAATATTACTAATTTTTTATAATTATATAAGTCATTCGTAATCATCATTAACGAATGACTTATAGTTGGAGCGAAAGACGAGGCTCGAACTCGCGACATCAACCTTGGCAAGGTTGCACTCTACCAACTGAGCTACTTTCGCATATGCTTTTTCAAAAGCATATATATTTTATCAAATTCTATTTAGTTAGTCAAGAGAATGTTGTAATATTTCATATTTTTTGAATTTAATTCTACTAATACTATTCTTTAATAGCAATAAAATTCAAATGATATCCTGATACTTCGTCAACACTAGTACAATATCCTTGTAAGGTAACCATAGAATCACGAGGTAAAGTTTCTAACTGTTTTATTTGCTCTATACTTTCTACAGTTAATATAATTGGAGTAGTATAATATGTATATGCAACTGGAGCCATAGTTACAGAATAATCATTTTCATTTATATTTGATATTTTTCCTGTTATTTGAACATATTTGTTTTCGTAAATATCTTTTGCAACTTCGAGACTTCCATCTAGATATCGAAGCATATCATCTGTTGTGGTAAAATAATATTTTAGTTCTGGATCTGCTTCTGTGTTTAACTGAGTTTGTTGTTCAGTACTTGAATATTCATTATTGGAAATTTTATTCTTATTAAAGTTTTTTAAGCAAACAAAAGCGATAATTATAATTAAGGCTATCAAAACTATAAGACACCAAAACCACCAATGTTTATAAAAATACTTTATATTTTCTTTATTCATGTTATCTAATCCTCCTTTTATTTCTATAATAATATTATATTATAACAGATTTAATTTATCAATTACAAACACATATTATTTCAAAATTTTTAGTTAATGTAGATAAAGTATCAATGTTATATATTTTAGAAAGTGAACATATTTGGTAATATCCAAATGTAAGCATATTTTTTTACTAATGTTATCACCATTATAATATTAATCGAATTGTTTCCAATAAAACTTTTTCGATAATATGACAATATCATACTTACAATATAAAAAGCTTATAAAATCTTGTTATTTGCTGAAATTTAGAGTATAATAGACAAAGACTATCAGTAGAAAAAGGAAGAGGATGAAAATGGAAGTTGTAAAAAATATATACAGAACACATACATGTGGAGAGCTAAATATAAATAATGTAGAAGAAGAAGTAAAATTGTCAGGCTGGGTTCAGAAAATAAGAGACCTAGGTGGAATGTTATTCATAGATTTAAGAGATGAATTTGGAATAACACAAATTTTAATAAGTAACGAAAATAAAGACCTAGAAGAAAAAGCAAAAGCTTTAACTACAGAAAGTTGTATACATATAGAAGGAAAAGTTGTGGAAAGAGCAAGTAAAAATCCTAATATGTCAACAGGAGAAATAGAAGTTAAAGCAAGCAAAATAGAAGTATTAGGTAAATGCAAAAATGTATTACCATTCGAAGTAAATACAGATCAAGAAGTAAGAGAAGATTTAAGACTAGAATATAGATTTTTAGATTTAAGAAATGAAAAATTACATAATAATATTTTACTTCGTTCTAAAATCTTAAAAACAATAAGAGACAAAATGGATGAATTAGATTTTACAGAAATTCAAACCCCAATTTTAGCAAACTCTTCTCCAGAAGGTGCAAGGGATTATCTAGTACCAAGTAGATTAAATCCAGGGGAATTTTATGCATTACCACAAGCACCACAACAATTTAAACAATTATTAATGGTATCTGGATTTAATAAATATTATCAAATAGCTCCATGTTTTAGAGATGAAGATCCTAGAGCAGATAGAGCGCCAGGAGAGTTCTATCAATTAGACTTCGAGATGAGCTTTGCAACACAAGAAGATGTATTTAAAGTAATAGAAGAAGTTGTACCATATACTTTCGAAAAATTTACAAATTGGAAAGTAGACAAAGGTCCATTTGTACGTATTCCATATAAAGAAGCTATGGAAAAATACGGTATAGATAAACCAGATTTAAGAAATCCTTTAATTATACAAGATGTTACAGAATGTTTTAAAGATTCAGATTTTAATGCATTCAAAGGTAAAACAGTAAAAGTAATAGTAGTTCCAGATGGCAATAACCAAGGTAGAAAATTCTTCGATAAGATGGGAGAATTTGCAACATCAAATGATGTTGGTGCAAAAGGATTAGCATGGACAAAGCTAGATGAAAATGGAGAAGTTACAGGTGGAATTGCTAAATTTATAACACCAGAAATAAAAGAAGCTTTACAAGAAAAATATGGTGCAACAAATAATTCTGCAATGTTCTTTATAGCAGATGAATTCGAAAAGGCACAAAAAATAGCAGGTTTAGTTAGAATAGAATTAGGAAAAAGATTAGATTTATTAGAAAAAGATGTATATCGTTTCTGCTTTATAGTAGATTTCCCAATGTACGAATTATCTGATGAAGGAACAATAGATTTTAGTCATAATCCATTTTCTATGCCACAAGGTGGATTAGAAGCATTAAATACAAAAGATCCACTAGATGTATATGCATATCAATACGATTTGGTATGTAATGGTTATGAAATGGCATCAGGAGCTGTTAGAAACCATGATCCAGAAATTATGGTTAAAGCATTCGAAATTGCAGGATATACAGAAGAAGATGTAAAAAATAGATTTGGTGCATTATATAATGCATTCCAATATGGTACACCACCACATGCAGGTGCTGCACCAGGAATTGATAGAATGGTAATGTTAATTGCAGATTCACAAAATATTAGAGAAGTAATAGCATTCCCTAAAAATAAAAGAGCAAGAGATTTATTGATGAGAGCACCATCTGTAGTTTCTAAGCAACAATTAAAAGATGTTCATATTAAATTGGATTTAGAAAAATAAATACATAAAAAATTAAAAATCTCATACGTTATAATAAAGGATTAAACAAAATTTACTAAAAATGTGGTATAATATTAATATAAATTCCCAAAAGGAGATGAATGATTATGACTACGAAGCAAAAAGAATTATATGATGTGATTGAAAGTTTGCCAGAAGAATTATCAACTAAAGTTATAGATTATATAGAATATCTTAAATTTTCGTATATGACAAAAGCTCCAGAGGATTTGATTATAAAGGATGATAAAGATTTGTTAAAAAAATTAAAAAAAGGGATGGAAGATACAACTAATGGAAAGGTATGTTCTGTTGAAGAGGCATATGAAGAAGTTAAAGAAATTTTAGCAGATTAAGCTAGAGGGTTACCATTGAAAGAATATAAGGTAGTATTATCTATTCAAGCAAAAGAAGATTATAAAAGAATTATTAGCTATATAAAAAACAAATTATTAGAACCTAACATAGCAGAAATATATGCTGAATTAATAAAGGATGAATTTAATATTTTGAAATATAATCCACAAAAATTTGCTATTATTGATTATGACTTGCTAAAAAAATATAAATTTAGAAAGCTAATTATTAAAAATTATATTGCTTTTTATAGAATAAACGAAGATGAAAAAATAGTAAATGTAGAGAGAATTTTGTATAGTGCAACAGACTGGAAAAATAAATTATAAATTAAAGAATTGCAAATGTAAAAGTTTGCAATTCTTTTGATGGTGTTGCTAAGTAAGTAGAATGAAGAAAATGCTCTTATGCATAAAAGGAATAAAAAATAAATACATAAAAAATTAAAAATCTCATATAGTTATAATAAAACTATATGAGATTTTTTGAGGTGTAAAATGTTTTTCTTAAGTAAAAAAAGAATAATGGTGCTTGGAATTTTCTTGTTGGCAGTGTTAGCAATAGGAATATCGCAGATATTTATAGAACCGGAAACGACAGAAACAGTAGCAATTCCTGTTAGTAATAAAGTAATAGTAATAGACGCAGGGCACGGGGATCCAGATGGACGGAGCTGTTAGCGATGATGGAATATCAGAAGCTGAAATCAATTTAACAATAGCATTAAAATTGCAGAATTTATTAGAACAAAGTGGGGCAACAGTAATATTAACAAGATCAGATGAAAATGGAATCTATGATGTAGATAAAACTACATTAAAACAGAAAAAAGTATCTGATATACGAAATAGGGTAAAGATAGGAAATTCATCATCAGCAGACATATTTGTTTCAATACATTTAAATAAAATACCACAAGAACAATATTCTGGATGGCAGACATTCTTTAAAAAAGATAATGAGCAAGGAGAAAAGTTGGCGACAGCAATACAAGAAAGTTTAAAAGAGGCTGTGGGAAAAGAAAACAACAGACTACCAATGAAACTAGATAATGTATATATAGTAAAGAACGTAGAAATACCACTAACAATAGTAGAATGTGGATTTTTATCAAACGAGGAAGAAGAAAAGAAACTACAAGAAGACGAATATCAAAATAGATTGGCATGGGGAATATATAATGGAATAAACGATTATTTTTATGAACTTTGAACTTTAGGGACGGGGTTAAAAGTTCATTTGCTTAACATAAAATTTGAACTTTAAGCTCCGTCCCTAAAGTTCATTCCTGATGAATAAAATTACCAAACATGGAAAAAATAAGCCTAATACTGTTTTAGGAGTGATAATAACATGTTTGGTGTTTTATTAGATAAAAAACAATTAGAGAAATATATGGAAAAATTAGCTTCTGATCATAATCTAAAATCGGAAGCTGATGAAAGAACATATCCGATACCAAATTTAACAAAAGATTTTGAATATATTACTATGGTATATAATTTACTAAATGAACATATAAAATTGGGAATAGATATACATCCAGCAGGGGAATGGTTACTAGATAATTACTATATTATAGAAGAAAGAGTAAAGCAGATAAAAGACGAGTTGGATTTAAATAAATATAAAAAATTTTTAGGGCTAGATAATGGCCCTTATGCCGGTTTCGCGAGAATATATATTTTAGCCAAAGAAATGTGTGCATATACAGATAGTAATATAAATAAAGAGAATTTGGAATTTATGCTTACTTCATACCAAAAAAGAAAAACTCTAAACATGGACGAAATATGGAATATAGAGCTATTTATAAAAATTGCTATTATAGAAAATATAAAAGACATTTGTGAGAAAATTTATGCTAGCCAAATGCAAAAATATAGAGTAGAAAATATAATAGAAAGACTGGTAGAGCTAAAGACAAAAGAGAACCAAGTGTTTAATAAAAAGCCATATAAAAGCTATAAATTTGGGTATGGCGAAATGAAATATCCATTTATAGAATATATGTCATATAAGTTAAAGAAAACAGATAAAGACAGTTATGACTATATAGAAGCATTAGAAGATTCAGTAGAAAAGATGGGAACAAATATTAATGATGTTATAAAAAAGGAACATTTTGATATCGCGATAAAAAAAGTACTTATGGGGAATTGTATAACTACTCTAAAGAATATATCTAGAATAGATTTTCAAGAAATTTTTGAAAAAATAAATGGCGTAGAGGAAATATTAAAACTTGATCCTGCAGAAGTATATGACAAAATGGATTACAAGACCAAAGCATATTATAGAGGAAAAATAAAAGAATTATCAAAGAAAACAAAAATATCAGAAGTATATATTGCAAAGAAAATTGTAGAGTTAGGAACAGGAAAACAAGGCAAAAAAAGTCATATTGGTTATTATTTAATTGACGAAGGAAAAGTAGAACTATATAGAGAGCTAGAGTATAAACCACTTAACTTAAAAAATGATACAAAATTAAATTTAATAGTAGGAATTGTATGGGGACTTGCTATAGCAGTTTCAATATCTTTAGGAAAAATATACAAAAATTATTTATTAAGTTTGATTTTCTTACTACCAATACAAGAAATAATAAATCAAGTAATACAGTACGTACTAAGTAAAATAGTAAAACCTAAATTACTTCCTAAAATAGATTTGCAAAATAAAATTACAAAAGAGCAAGCTACAATGGTAGTAATACCAACTATTATAGACTCTAACAAAAAAGTAGAAGAGATGTTTAAAAAGCTAGAAGTATATTATTTAGCAAATAAAAGCGATAATTTATATTTTACTTTACTTGGAGATTGCAAGCCATCTAAAATAGAGAAAAGAAAAGGAGATAAAGAAATTGTACTTGCTGGAATACACTGCACAAATGAATTAAATAAAAAATATAATAAAGAAATTTTTAATTTTTTGTATAGAAAAAGAAGATGGTATGAAGGAGAAAATGAATATCTAGGCTGGGAAAGGAAAAGAGGATTGCTTATGCAATTTAATTCTTTCCTAATAAATAGAACAGAAGAAGATTTTATAGCGAACACTATAAACAATATGAAAGAAATACCAAAGATAAAATATATTATAACATTGGATTCTGATACAAACCTTATTTTAAATTCTGCATTTGAATTAATCGGTACGATGGAACATATATTAAATAAACCTATTTTAAAAGATGGAGTAGTGATAGAAGGACATGGAATAATTCAGCCAAAAGTAGGGATAGATTTAAAAGAAGCAGAGAAATCATGGTTTAGTAGGATTTTTGCAGGTTCTGCAGGAACAGATTTATATACAAATGCTATTTCAGATTTTTACCAAGACAATTTTGGAGAGGGAATATTTACAGGAAAGGGAATATATGAACTTAATACTTTTTATAATGTAATGAAAAATGCAATTCCAGAGTATACAGTTTTAAGCCATGATTTGTTAGAAGGTTCATATTTAAGATGTGGCTTAGCTACAGATGTATTATTAATGGATGGGTATCCAAGCAAGTTTATGTCATTTACAACAAGACAAAACAGATGGATTCGCGGAGATTGGCAAATATGTAATTGGCTTTGCAAATATATTCAAAATGAAAAAAAAGAAAGAATAAGAAACCCGATAAATAAACTTTCAAAATACAAAATATTTGATAATTTAAGAAGAAGTCTGATAAGTTTATTTGAACTAATTTTATTAGCAATAGGAATTTATACGCATAAAATTAGTATAGTGTTAATTGCAATATTAGCTATATGTATAACTATAATTTTAGAAGTAGTAAATAAAATTATAGCTAGAAAGGATGGCGAAAAATTTAAAAAGACATTTACACCAATAGTAACAGGAGGAAAGGGTGCACTTATTAAATTTGTGCTAAATATAGGATTTTTGCCAACTAAAACATATGTAGAAATAAAAGCGATAATACAAGCTATTTATAGGAAATATATAAGCAAGAAAAAATTACTCGAATGGACAACAGCAGAAGAGGCAGAGGTAAATAAAGATAATGATTTAGATTCATATGTTGGATATATGTTTGTAAATTTAATTTTAGCCGTTGTAATTAATGCAGTTAATATTAATTTATTTGCAATAATTCTAGGGATATTATGGCTATTATCACCTATTGCAGCATTTGAACTTAGTAAAGAGCTTCCAGCAAAAGATCCATTAAAAAAGATAGACAAAAAGCATCAAAACTATATAGTAGATATTGCTCATAATACTTGGAACTATTTTAAAGACTATTTGATAAAAGAAAATAATTATTTGCCACCAGATAATTATCAAGAAAATAGGAAGAATAAGGTGGTAAATAGAACATCATCTACAAATATAGGTTTAGCAATGGTAGCTGTAATTTCTGCATATGATATGGGGTTCGAGAATATATATGCTAGTGTTAAATTACTACAAAATATGATAGATACAGTAACGAAATTAGAAAAGTGGAATGGTCATTTGTATAACTGGTATGACATAAAGACATTAGCACCATTAGAACCTAGATATGTATCAACAGTAGATAGTGGTAATTTTGTAGGATATCTTTATGTTGTAAAACAGTTCTTAACAGAGCATAACAGACTATACGAAAATGTAGAAGACTATATAGCGATTATAAATAAACTTATTGAGCAAACTGATTTTTCATTATTGTATGACAATTCATCTAGATTGTTTTCTATCGGATTTGATGTAAACGAAAATAAACTTACAGATTCATATTATGATTTGCTAGCTTCAGAAGCAAGACAAGCTAGTTTTATTGCAATTTCTAAAAAAGATGTACCTGTAAAACATTGGAGCAGTTTAAATCGAACTTTAACTGCAATGAATGGATATAAAGGGTTAATTTCGTGGTCTGGTACTGCCTTTGAATACCTAATGCCAAATATAAATATGAAAAGCTATCATGGTAGTTTATTAGATGAATCATGTAAATTTATGATTATGAGCCAGATAAAATATAGTGAAAAATTAAATATACCATGGGGAATATCTGAATCAGCATTTAACTTAAAAGATTTAAAGTCAAATTATCAATACAAAGCTTTTGGAATACCATGGCTTGGTTTAAAAAGAGGATTAGGAGATGAGATGGTAGTTTCATCATATGGTACAGTTTTAGCCATTTGCGATTATCCAAGAGAGACATTAGAAAATATAGAGCGAATGGAAAAAGAAGGCGTTTTTGGAAAATATGGAATGTATGAAGCAATAGATTATACCAAAAGTAGACTAAAGGAAAACGAGAAAAAAGAAGTCGTAAAAACATTTATGGCACATCATCAAGCATTAATTTTAATTTCTATAAATAACTTTTTTCATAAAAATATTATCCAGCAAAGATTTTCTAAAAACCCAGAAATAGAAGCTACTGAAATTTTATTACAAGAAAGAATGCCAGAAGATATTATTATTACGAAGGAGAAAAAGGAAGTGCCAGAAAAATTAAAATACAAAGATTATGAATCATATTATAGAATTGAACTAGATGATATAGAAAAAGCAAATAGATGCAATGCAATTTCTAACCAAGAGTATACTGTTTTAATGGACGAAAAGGGAAATGGATATAGTAAATTTAATGGCATATATATAAATAGATATAAATATACAGATGATAACTCACAGGGAATTAATTTCTTTATGAGAAATATAAATGGAAATAAAATTTGGACTTCAAACTATTGCAAAGACATAGTAAAACCAAGTAAATATAAAGTTATTTTTAAGCCTGATAGTAATTCTATAGAAAGAATAGATGGAAATATAGAAACAAAAGTAGATGTAACTGTTAGTCAAAATGAACCAACAGAAGTAAGAAAAATAGAATTTACCAATATAGGAAATGAAGATGAAGTAATTGAGGTTACAGGAAGTTTTGAGCCAATTATATCTGATATTAATGCTGATATAGCTCATAAAGCATTTAATAATCTATTTTTAAGATATGATTTTAATAGCGAAAAACAAACGTTAATTATAGAAAGAAGAAAAAGAGATGGGAAAGGCAAGGATATATTTTTAGGGGTTAATTTTTATACAGAAAATGAGACAATGGGAGAACTAGAATACGAGATAGATGCACAAAAATTTAATGATTTTAATGATATGAATATGCCAAAACAAATAAAAGAAGGAAAACGTTTTTCTAATTCTATAGGGCTTGTTACAGAGCCAATTGTAGCTATAAAAAGAACGTTAAAGATTCCAGCACATGAAACTGTAGAGCTATATTTTATAATTTCAGTTGCAGAAACAAAGGAAGATGCAGTAGCAAATATAGAAAAAATAAAAAATCAAGAGGCGATAAGAAATATATTCGAAATCTCTAAAGCTAAAGCAATAGAAGAGGCAAGATATTTACAAATAAAGGGAACTGAACTTGCCGAATACCAAAAATTAATATCTTTATTAATAAAACCAAATTATGTTAGATGGTATTATAGAAACAAGATAAAAAATGAAAAATTCAAAAGAACAGACTTATGGAAGTTTGGTATTTCTGGCGATTTTCCAATTTTAACGTTAAAGATAAAAAATATTAATGATATGTACTTGTTAAATCAACTTTTAAAATTATACGAAATTTTGCGAATAAAAAATATTCAAATTGAGTTTATTGTATTAGTAGAAGAGGAATATTTAATTGAATATATAAATAATTGTATCTTAAATGCCCACTTAGATTATATGAAAAATATACGAACTGGAATCTTTGTACTAGTTTCAAGCAAGCTTGCAAAAACTGAAAATGACTTGATTACATTTGTGTCAGATTTAATAATAGATGCAAATTTAGGTAATATAAATTATCAATTAAATAAAATTAAGAAGATTTATAATAAACAACGAAAAGCGATAGCAAATCCATTAGAAGAAATAGAAGTTAAAAATACAGAACAGATACGAACTCCAGCATTAGATAAAATCGATTCTGTAGAAAACTTAAAATATTATAATGAGTATGGTGCATTTTCTAAAAATGGAAAAGAATATTATGTAAAGACAAATAAAGATATAGTACTTCCTACAATTTGGAGCCATGTACTCGCAAATAAGGAATTTGGAACACTAGTTACAGATGGTGGTGGAGGATATACTTGGAACGAAAATAGTAGACTAAATAGATTAACTGCATTTACCAATTATGCTAGTAAAGATATTCCTTCAGAGCTTATATATTTTATAGATAATGAAAATAAAAGATTTTGGACAATAGGAAATAGAGTTGTAGAAGACAATAATGATTATTATACAACATATGGATTTGGATATGCCAAGTTTACACATACAGCAGATGGGATAATACAAGAAAATGAAGTATTTGTACCAAAAGAAGACAAGTTAAAAATAAATTTAATAAATTTAAAGAATACAACAGATAAATTAAAAAAGATTAGTATATTTTACTATTTAAAACCAGTTTTAGGTGAAGATGAGTTACAGACAAATGGAAAAATAGAGCTAAATACTGAGGACAATATTGTTTATGCAATCAACAGATATGATGAATTAATAGACGAGACTACTTTTGTTTCTAGTAATTTGGACATTGATTCATTTACTGGTAGCAAAAAATCTTTTATAGGAAATAATACTATTAAAAAGCCTACTGCATTATTTATTAATAGCTTAGATAATAGTAATGGATTAGGAGAAGAATCATGTATTGCAATTAAGGTAAATGTAGAATTAAAAGCGTATGAAAGTAAAGATATATCGTTAATATTTGGAGAAGATATTAAAGATAATATTCCTGAGCTAGTCAAGAAATATAAGAATATAGAAAATTGTAAAACTGCTTTAGAAGATACAAAAGAGTACTGGAAAAATATTATAAATATGATACAGGTGGAAACGCCATTAGAATCTATGAATATATTGCTAAATGGCTGGCTAGTTTATCAAACACTAGCATCTAGGTTGCTAGGAAAAACAGGATATTATCAATCTGGTGGAGCAGTAGGTTTTAGAGACCAACTTCAAGATGCACTTAATATGAAATATATAGATATAAATATACTAAAAAATCAAATTATAAAAAATAGTAGGCACCAATTCATACAAGGAGATGTAGAACATTGGTGGCATGATGCAAGTAAAATGGGGATAAGAACTAGGTTTTCTGATGATTTATTGTGGCTTCCATATGCTGTGTTAGAATATATAAAAATTACAGGAGATAGAACAATATTAGATATAGAAACAAATTATCTGGAAGGAGAAGAGTTAAAAGAAGGAGAAGTAGAAAGATATAGTTTGTATAATATTTCAGAAACTAAAGGAACAATATATGAACATTGTAAAAAAGCCATAGAAAGAGCCTTTAATTTTGGTGAAAATGGCTTACCTAAAATTGGTTCTGGAGACTGGAATGATGGGTTTTCAAATGTTGGTATACAAGGAAAAGGAGAAAGTGTATGGCTTGCATTTTTCTTGTACGATATTCTAAACAAATGGATTAATATTATAAAAATAGATGATGATGAAAAATATAAAGAGGTCATGACAAACTTACAAAGAAATGTTAATAAGAATGCATGGGATGGCAAATGGTTTAAACGAGCATTTATGGATGACGGAACACCTCTTGGAAGTATGGAAAATGAAGAATGTAGAATAGATGGAATTTCACAAAGCTGGGGAGTAATCTCTGGGGTAGCAGATAACGAAAAGAAATTCATAAGTATGGATAGTTTAGAAACACATTTGGTAGATAGAGAAAATGGATTAATAAAATTATTAGATCCACCTTTCGAAAATGGAAAATTAGAACCAGGATATATAAAATCTTATCTACCTGGAGTTAGAGAAAATGGAGGACAATATACACATGGTGCTATATGGGCGATAATTGCAGAAACTATATTAGGATTTGGTGATAAAGCAGTAGATATGTTTAAATTGATAAATCCAATAGAGCATACCAGAACAAAGCAAAGTACTAATAAATATAAAGTAGAACCATATGTTGTTGCCGCAGATGTATATAGTAGCAGAAATTTAGCAGGAAGAGGCGGTTGGACTTGGTATACAGGTTCTAGTGGTTGGCTATATACTGCCGGAATTGAATATATTTTGGGCTTAAAAATATGTAATGGATATTTAAGAATAGAACCATGTATTTCTAAAGATTGGAAAGAATATAAGATAAGTTATAAATATAAAAGTACGATATATCATATTATCGTACAAAATCCAGAAGAGAAAAATATTGGAATCACAAAAATGTATTGTAATGGTAATGAAGTATATGATCAAAAAATTAAACTAACAGATGATGGTGAGATATATAATATTGAAATAATAATGTAATATTAAGTTGTATTTACTTTTCAATTTAACTATAGTAATATAAAGAAAAAAAGGGGGAATAATAATGGCAGCAAAAAACAACAACAAACTTGCTTGGATTATTGTAATCATTGCAGTTATAATAATAGCAGTAGTTGCTATAGTAGCAACGATTTTCTTTGGTAATAATCCAGAAAAAACAATTGATGAAACATTTACAGCATTAAAAGAGGGAAATATGGATGTACTAGAGAAATATACATCAACAGAAGGAACAGATACTTCACTAGAAAATGAATTAGCTGAAGGATTAACAGAGGGTACAAATAGTACAGAAAATACAGAATTAGAAAAGGAAATGCTAGATTCATGTTTTAGTCAACTTGAATGGAAGATAGCAGGAACTAAAAAAGATGGCGATACAGCAGTTGTTACTGTAGATATTACAAATAAAGATTTTTCTAATGTTATGCAAGAAATCTTTTCTGAGATGATGGCACAAGCATTTGCGTCAGCATTTACCGGACAAGAAATGACAGAGGAAGATACTATGAAGTTAATGAAAGAGAAAATAGATGAGGTTACAGCTACTACGACTAACACGGAAGAGATAAACATGGTAAAAGAAGATGGTATCTGGAAATTTAGTGATAGTGCTGAATTAGCAAATATGTTATTACCAGGATTTTCATCTGGCTTAGAATCTATGCAAGATTCTTTTAGCGAAAGCTATGGACTAGATAGTGAGTACAATGATTCTGGTTTGTAATTTAGAGATTTTGGAATATTTTGTTCGATTAAAAAAGTATAATTTGGGAAATAAATAAAAATTGTTAGGTGAAAATTAAATTCATCTAACAATTTTTTGTTTTCTTAAATAATAATGTTAATTATGTTAAACTTCATCTTCTACAGTTAGTTTAGCATAATATTTTTTATCAAATTCTGTATCATATGCTACATCATCAAATATTTCTGGCATTTCTTCTTTAAAATACAATAATAAAGGAATTAAAACTTGTCTTATAGCTGGATGTACATGGTTAGTTGTTCTTAAACTTAAGATATGTTTCCATTCACGAATATTGGCAGTCATAGTATATTCTGCAGCTGTTGAATGAGGAAGAACTTCTCTTACCATATCTGTTGAGGCGCCTAATTCTTTCATTTTTATATAGTTTTTTTCTATCTCTTGCATTGTATTTTTCCAAACTTCATAGATTTCTTTATCTTCAATATAAGATGGATTTATAAATGCAATTTCGTTTCCATATTTATCTTTATCATAACTACAATACCTAGTAGATTCAATAGAAAAACTAGCAAATCTATGTCTTGTTAAATCTTTATAAGAACCAACATCATCATAAATTCTAACTGTAACTTTTTCATGTTCTAAAACAGATTCATGTCCTCTAGTTATACAATTTGTTAACAATTTCTTATAACTATCATCTGTAATTTTCCCTTCAGAACGATAGCAGGTTCTACAAGCTCTTTCTATTCTTTTCATTATTTTTTTACCATCAATTTTTTCTACTTTTATCCAAGGTTCTACTATTCTCATGATACATCTCCTAATAATTTATTTGCAACCTTATAAATTTTGCTACATTAATTAAAGATTGCATAAAAAATTAATGTATTTACTTCTAAAAATATATCAAATTTGATTTTTTTTGACAAGGAGTTTTTTATAATTGACTGAAAAAAATAATTGTGATAATATTTTTCTAACTATTGGTTGAAGTCTTATTCATAGTTAAAAGGAGGATATAATTATGGTTATAGCTATGAAAAAAACATTTTTGAACAGGTATCATTACTTTTTTGATTCAAATGGAAATTTGAATCCTCGTTGCGATGCAGAGGAACGGAAAAAATTTTTAGAACTGTGCAACAAAATAAAACCGAATGCATCTTTCGGTAATATCAAAACCGGGGAAATATACACAAGAGAAGTATTTAGTTTAAGAAAAGAAGTATTAGAGGAGATGCTTCCGATTGTGTATTCTGAAGTTTTTGATGAACATGAAAATGTAAAAGCGTGCGGTCGAGAAAAATGTCTTGAGCTGATTGAGATCTGCTCAGAATTGGATCCGTTTAACTATTATGGTGACAGCAAACAGGGCTTCTTGAACGAAGAAAATGTTATTAAACTTGTAACGCAATTAAAAGCATAGTTTAAAATAGCGGATATGAAATTTTGGAATTTCGTATCCGTTATTTTTTAGTATATAATAAAAATCAAAGCTTTTTACGTATATTATATAAAACTAAATTTACATAATACATTTGACAAATATAGGAAGAATATAGTATAATAACAAACAGTGGTTATCCAAATATTGGGTACAATAAAGAGATTTAAGTTTTATATATGATAAAGAAGAATAGCTATTAACTATATATGTCCGGAAATATAATGTATAGTAAAAAATAGTTATAAAATTATTAAGAGCGTTTTTAGCAATTATTGTATATGATGTTATAATTTTGTGTATATTAAAAAAGAGAGCATTTTACGTAAAAATGATTATAACTGTATGGGCGGAAATAATATTCTAAAAAATATATTTATTACTAATGTAGTAATAAAATATTTTTGATGGAATTAGAAACATCAATTAAGAAAAAGTGAGATTTTTTAATAATAAAAATAGGACAATTAGAAATATTATAGTAGATATAATATTTCTTTAGCTAATGAAAATTCTTCTAATCATAGATAAGTTTAAATTAAGTCATTAACAGAAATTTTAATTTTGTTAGCTTGACTATAATTGGACTTGACCATTAAATTTAGAAAGAAGGAGTAGATAAAATAATGACAGAAGAGAAGAAAAACTTAGAGAACGAGAAAAAAGTAGGTACAAATTCACAAAGAAGAAGAAAGAATTATACTACTAAGACAAAACAAGAAACAGTAAAACAAGCTAATACAGAAAATGTTAAACAAACAAGAAGTAAAACAAATACAAGAAAAACTAAGAAAGGAACAGCAAAGCAAGAAGATTTCAGATTTAAACCAAGTAATTTAAAAATTATTCCATTAGGTGGTTTACACGAAATTGGAAAAAATATAACAGTATTTGAATATGAAAATGATATTATTATAGTAGATTGCGGGTTAGCTTTCCCAGAAGATGATATGCTTGGTGTAGATTTAGTTATACCAGATATTTCATACTTAGAGAAAAATAAAGATAAAATAAGAGCACTAATTATTACACATGGTCACGAAGATCATATTGGTGCTATACCATATTTATTAAAAAAGATAAATGTACCAATTTATGCAACAAGATTAACTTGTGGACTTATAAGAAATAAATTAGAAGAACATAAGTTAGTAAAATCTACAAAATTAGTAGAGGTTAAACAAGGAGAAGTTGTAAAGGCTGGAAAATTTAGTGTTGAATTTATTAGAAGCTCACACAGTATTCCAGATTCTGTTGCATTAGCTATTAAATCACCAGCAGGAACAGTAATTCATACAGGGGACTTTAAAATTGACTATACCCCAATAGATGGACAAATAATGGATTTTGGGCGTTTAGCAGAACTTGGAAATGAGGGTGTTTTAGCACTTATGTCAGACAGTACAAACTCAGAAAGAAAAGGATATACAATGTCTGAGAAAACTGTAGGTGATGTATTCGAAAGATTATTCCAAGGATGCAGAAAAAGAATAGTTGTTGCTACATTCGCCTCAAACGTTCACAGAGTTCAACAAATTGTAAATTGTGCTGTAAGATATAACAGAAAAATTGCTGTTTGTGGTAGAAGTATGATAAACATGATAAATACAGCAAGGGAATTAGATTATATTAAGGTTCCAGATAATGTATTTATAGATATAGACATGATAAAGAACTATACAGATGATCAACTAGTAATAATTACAACAGGAAGTCAAGGAGAACCAATGTCTGCACTTACAAGAATGGCTTCAGGGGAACACAGAAAAGTTCAGATAACACCTGATGATTTAATAATTATATCTGCAAACCCAATACCAGGAAATGAGAAATTAGTTTCTAAGGTAATAGATGATTTAATGCAGATAGGGGCAGAAGTTGTATATAGTTCTTTAGCAGATGTACATGTTTCTGGACACGCTTGTCAAGAGGAACAAAGATTGATGCTAGCATTAGTTAAACCAAAATATTTCTTACCAGTACATGGAGAATATAGACAATTAAAAGCCCATGCAGAAACAGCAGAAGAAATGGGAATAGATAAAGATAATATATTTATGCTTACAAATGGTAGAGTATTAGAAATGAACCAAGAAGAAGCTAAATTTACAACAAGTGTACAATCTGGTAGAGTATTAGTTGACGGTTTAGGAGTAGGAGACGTCGGAAATATTGTACTTCGTGATAGACAACATTTATCTCAAGATGGTTTAATTATAATTGTTATGACAATGGATTCTTCAACAGGAGAAATTATCGCAGGACCAGATGTAATTTCCAGAGGATTTGTGTATGTAAGAGAGTCAGAAAACTTAATGGAAAATGTTAAAGCTGTTATCAGAAATGAAATAGAAAAATGTGAAAGAAATCATATTACAGATTGGTCTACAATTAAATCTAATTTAAGAGATAATTTAAAAGATTATATCGCACAAAAAACAAAGAGAAACCCAATGATTTTACCTATTATTATGGAAGTATAGAAAAATAAAAAGAAGAACAATCAGACAGATAATGCGTTGTCTGATTGTTCTTCTTTTTAGAGCTTCGGGATACTTACTATTTTTTCTGCAGGGTAGCTTTCTATCTCAAATGATATGTTCGAGAAGAAACGATGTTTACCATTGTCTGTAAATGAGACATAGTTTGCACCATATTCTATCTCGATTACATTCTCGAATTTACGTTCTTCGCCCTGCCAAAGAACATATACGTTGTATATCGTATACATAAGTTACTCCTTTCTGCCAAATTCTGGCATCAATATTTTCATTGTTATCACCTTTAATTATACTATATTTCAACAGTATATCTAAAGCTTTAATATCTGAATTAGCACTAAGTTCAAATCTTATAGTGCGCAATCCACTAAGATTATCATCTAATTCAGAATCAATATTATACCTCCTTGTATTCCGCCAAAAAACATGAAAAAATGGCGCAAAATTAACTTTTGCATTAATTTGTTCAACCATAGAGTTACATATAAAATTATATAGCATAATCACTATTATGTTAACGAAAAACAAAGTTTGGCTCTTGATATAAAAGCAATTATATTGTATAATAAAAAAGATTTTGAACTTTAGGTGAACTTTAGGGACGGAGCTAAAAGTTCAAAAATAAGAGGGAAAAAAGGAACGTCCCCAAATCCCGAGGGAACGTTCCAAAAAATAAAGGAGAGATAATTAATGGACTATAAAGATTTAGCAAATTTAATATTTCCAGATGTAAAACCAATAGAATATTATGAGGAAAAATATCCAAGAAGAAATCTAAAAGATGGAGCTATAGTAACAAGATTTGCACCAAGTCCAACAGGATTTGTACATATTGGAAGTTTATACCAAGCTTTAGTTGCAAGAAAAGTTGCAACACAAACAGAAGGAGTTTTCTTTTTAAGAGTAGAAGACACTGACCAAAAAAGAGAAGTAGAAAATGGTATTATAGGTATAGTTAATTCTTTAAAAGACTTTGGAATAGAAGAAGACGAAGGAATGATAAATGAAACAGAAGAAAAGGGTAATTATGGTCCATATAAACAATCTTTAAGAGGAGATATTTATAGATCATATGCTAAATACATGATAGAATTGGGAAAAGCATATCCATGTTTTTGTTCACAAGAAGAAGTTGATGAAATAAGAAAAAAACAAGAGGCAGCAAAAGTTAGACCAGGTTATTATGGAGTTTGGGCAAAATGCAGAAATTTAAGCATAGAAGAAATGGCGGAAAAAATAAAGGCAGGAGAAAAATACATTATAAGATTTAAATCTCCAGGAAGAGAAGATAGGAAAATAAAACATCATGATGTAATTAGAGGAAATGTTACATTCCCAGAAAATGACCAAGATATAGTAATAATTAAGGCTGATGGACTTCCAACATATCATTTTGCACATATTGTAGATGACCACTTAATGAGAACAACACATGTAATAAGAAGTGATGAATGGCTTTCATCTGTTCCATTACACTTGCAATTATTCCAAGAAATTGGATTTAAGGCACCAAAATATGCGCATATTTCACCAATCATGAAAAATGATAATGGAAATAAGAGAAAATTAAGTAAAAGAAAAGATCCAGAAGCTGCTGTATCATATTATGATGAGCTTGGAATTCCAAAGGAAGCTGTAAAAGAATATTTATTAAATATTGCAAATTCAAATTTCGAAAATTGGAGAAGACAAAATCAGACAGAAGATATGGAACATTTCGAGTTACAATTAAATAAAATGAGTGTAAGTGGAGCTCTATTTGATATGGTTAAATTACTTGATGTTTCTAAATCTGTTATTTCTAGATTTGATGCAGAAAAAGTATATAATGAATCATTAAAATGGGCAGAAAAATATGATGCAGAATTAGCAGAAATGCTAAAAGCAGATAAAGAATACGCATTAAAAGTATTTGGTATAGAAAGAGGAAATAAGAAACCTCGTAAAGACATTGCTAAATGGTCAGATGTTAAAAATGAAATTTCATACATGTATGATGAAAAATTTTATGCGCAAAATGTAAATTATGAATACCAAAAAATTTCAGATAGTGATAAAATAAAAACGATATTAGATGAATATATAAATAATTATTTTGATGAAAATGATGATAAGCAAGAATGGTTTAACAAAATAAAAGAATTAGCAGGAAAATTAGGATATGCAAGCGAAGTAAAAGAATTTAAGGCAAATCCAGATAAATACGAAGCACATGTTGGAGATGTAAGTACAGTTTTAAGAATAGCTTTAACTGGAAGATCAAATACACCAGATATGTACGAAATAATGGAAATAATGGGAAAAGATAGAATAAAAGAAAGATTTGAACATGCGAAAAAAGAATTGTAATTAAACAAGGGAGAATAGCCTATGGATAAACTAATGGATTTAGTTAATTATTTTAAAACAATTGATTTAAAACAAGTAATTGATATTTTAATAGCCATTGCAATTATAATATTTTTCTATATATTTAGCTCTGGTTTATCGTATATACTAATAAGAATTTTTAAAAGAAAGAAAACAGATAAAGAACGAATAAAGAAAATGCCTTTTTATAAACCATTAAAAATATTCTTTATAATATTAGGGGGATTTTTAGCAACAAGGGTTTTACAGATACAAGGAAAAGCAATGGATATAATAGAAATGGTATTTAAGATTATATGTGTAATTTTATTTGCAAAAGCATTAGCTGGATGTTTTAATGATGATTCCAAAACGATGAGGAAACTACAGAAAAAATTTATGACAGAAGCTGATGATAATAGAATAAATTTTATATACAAGATAATAAGATGCGTTATATATATAATTGCAATTTTAGCAGTTATTGCTTTATTAGGAATTAACTTAAATACTATACTTGCAGGTTTAGGAATAGGAAGTGTTGTAATTACACTTGCAGCTCAAGATACAGCTAAAAACTTATTTGGTGGAGTTATGATTTTAATAGACAAACCATTTGTTATAGGTGACTGGGTACAAACACCAAATTACGAGGGCATAGTAGAAGATATATCTTTTAGGAGTACAGGCATAAGAACATTCGATAATTCATTAGTAAATATACCAAATGGAGTATTATCAAATGAGGCTGTTATAAACTGGAGTAAGATGGAAAAAAGAAAATATAAATTAGACTTAAAACTTCCATTAGATACACCAGTAGATGTAATACAAAGGATTACAAGTAAAATATATTTTATGCTTATAAATCATCCAAATGTAATAAATGACGATACATATGTAAAATTTGATGAAATAGACCCAGACGGTGTTTCTATAATGATATATGTTTTTACTAATTCTGTTGACTATGGTAGCTACTTAAATGCTAAAGAGCATATAAATAAAAATATATTAGAGATTCTAGAAAAAGAGGGTGTGGATTTAGCATATCCAACAAGTACAGTATTAGTAAAAGATGGTAATAAAATAAAAGATCAGGGATTTGGGGACGTTCCTTAAATCCCTTTTTTTGGTACAAATTGACATAATTTGGTTAAAATGATAATATATAATAGAACTTTAGGTAATATATACCTTTACAAAAATTTGTGGAGGTATAACCTCCACATAATAACAAGGAGGAAGAAAAATGAAAGAAAAGTTCAAAATGTTGTCAACAGGTATGTTAGTAATGTTAATGGTATTTTTGATACCACAAATGGTATTTGCAAGTACAGAAATACCAACTCAAACGTCAGAATTCTATATTAATGATTTTGCAGATGTTTTAACTGACGAAGAGGAAAAAATAATGTTACACAATGCAGAAGCTTTAGAAGATGAATATGAAGGAACTCAAATTGTTGTTACAACAGTTCCAAATACAGGAGATATGGAAGCGGATGATTATTCTTTCGAAATGTATGATAAATATAAGATTGGAAAAGATAGTATGGGAATTCTAATTTTATTTTCTAATGGAGAAGGAACAGATCACCGGTCTATATATGTAGCAACAGAGAAAGGAATGGAGGCATATATAACAGATTCAAGGGCAGGTAAATTTATTGATAAATATGCTATGCCTTATTTTGAAAAAGAAGAATATAGCGATGGATTGATTGCTCTTCAAACTGAACTTATAAAAGAAGTAAAGCTTCAATTGGCTAATGAAGATGGTGGTAATGCTAAAAATACAAGCAATTTATCTACGGAATTTATTGTAGAAGTTTTAATAATAATCGGAGGAATTGCTGTAATATTAGCAATCATATTTTTAGTGATTAACAAAATTAAGAAGAGAAAAGCTAAAATAGATTTTTTAGAAAGAAAAATCGAGAGACTTACTGAAAACAGTCGAAATGCTGATATCTTTTTTGAACAGGAAAGAGAAGCTTTGAATAGAAAGATTTTTATGTTGCAGGAGGAATTAGATAAAGAATCTACAAAATGCAATTATATGAACGAACAATTAGAAAAATTACAAGACAGATATCAAAGAGCAGAGAAGTTATATCCTGGATTAGATGAAGCTATAAGTAATATGATAGAACAGGAATTTGTTGCTAGGTGTAAGAGCGAAGCATCAGAGGTAGAACAGCAAATAGAAGTTGCTTTAAAAGAAGAGCCTTCATATGGCAACGAGATGTTTTTTAAGAGTATTTGTAATTTGTACGATGCACTTAATCCGAAAGCAAAAGAATTTGTCAAAGAAAACATTACTGCTATACACGAAAAATATGAGATTGCAGTAAGGTTAAGGGAAAAACATGAAAAAGAAATAGAAGAACAAAGGGCTAGAGCGGAAGCAAAAGAAGTTGAGACAAGAATTTCTTCAAAAATTTCTAGAATGAGTAGTGCTGATATGGGAGATCTGGAATCATTAGAAGGGTTAAGAAGATTATATAGACGTATGTCAAATAATGCCAAAAACTATTTCGATGCACCACTTTTAGCAAAATTAAAAAAATTAATAGATGAAGCAGAAGAAGATAAAAAGAGGAAAGAAGAAGAAAGGAGAAGAGAAGAAGAGACAATTTATATGTCATCTTCATTTGATTCTTCTTTCGATAGTGGAAGTAATTTTAATTCTGGATTTGATGGCGACTCATCAGGCGGAGGTGCAGGAAGAGATTTTTAAAATTTGAACAATATGGACGGAAACTTTTAGGGTTCCGTCCATATGATTTTTTAATAGTAATTAGAGAAATCAAAATTTAATAGATTTTTGCATATTATGTAAAATTGTGCTATAATGATTAAGACACAATTTTTTATTAATTTAGGTACATACCTATTTAAGAAGGGAGTGAGAGAATGAAAAAGCGGTGTGGAAAAATCCTAATTGTGTTGTTTGCTTTATTCACTGTTTTTATGACAACAGATTCTGCAAAAGCAGAGGGCAAACTGGAGATTCCCAGTTTAAGACAGCATATCTATGTCTATGACCAAGAAAATATCATTAATGATGATGTTGAAAATTCTATCAATAAAATGTTAGAAGAAGTTGAAGAAAAAACAACATCAGAATTTTTTGTTATTACGATTAATAGCTTAAATAATGAGACAATAGAATCGTATGCAAATGATATGTTTAATGATATAGGCATAGGCAAGAAAGATGAAAATAATGGACTACTTTTATTAATCTATAAAGACGAAAATCCAGAAGAATCAAAAGTTAGGATTGAAGTTGGAATGGGTTTTGAAGGGTTCATAACAGATAGTACTTCTGGAAGAGTGCTAGATGATTATTTTGTTCCATATAGGGAACAAGATGATTATGATAGTGCAACCAGTTATACTACGCAAGCTTTAGCAGGTTTGATTGCTAAAGAATATGATGTCGAAATTGGGGGAGTAACGATTGAAGATGAAAAAATCGAAGAATTACAAGAGAATGAGGACTTTAAGATTCCTTGGCCTGTAGTTGCAGTAATAATTTTACTTGTAATTTTAGATTTTATCTTCAATGATGGTAACATTACTCTTTTAGTACTTTGTTCACTATCTTCTGGTGGGTCTAGCGGAGGACGCTCTGGAGGAGGCGGTAGAAGTGCTGGAGGAGGAGCATCAAGGTAACAAAACAGGAGGAATAAAAATGAAAAAAAGTAACAAAATTTTGATTGGACTTGGAATTGTTGCAGTTATTATTGTAGTGTGGGTATTTTCGACGATATCATCATTAAATACTGCACGCGAAAACTGTAATCGGTATGAATCAAATATCAAGGTTCAGGTAGAAAGAAGATATGACCTGATTCCTAATTTGGTAAGTACAGTAAAAGCTGCTGCACAGCACGAAGAAGACGTATATACCAGCATAGCAGAGGCAAGAAGCAAACTCGGAGGAGTTATCGATAGTGGTTCTTTGCAGGAAATAGCTGATGCGGATTCGGAATTACAGGCAGCACTGGGAAGACTCATTGCAATTCAGGAGGACTATCCAAAGTTAACTGCTAATGAGCAGTATACAGCGTTGATGGACCAGCTGGAAGGTAGTGAAAATAGAATTTCTGTGGCAAGACAGGACTATAATAACGCAGTCCTGGAATACAACTTGAAGGTTACAAATCCGCCATCAAGTTGGATTGCATCAATTAGAGGCATGCAAACAAAAGATTACATCGAAATCAGCGAAGAGAAGGAAGAGGTTCCAACAGTTGATTTTGGAGAGTAATCCATAACCGTTTTTTTATTCGGGAGAGCACAGGTGTACCTGTGCTTTTTCCCTTTTAAAGAATAATTATAAGAAATTTTGAAAAAATATATCTAAATAGTTGACAAAAACACATAGTATCAATATAATAATAACAAATACGACTTATTAACTTTTTGATAATATCAGAAAAGGAGAGATGCCTATGGAAAATGATAAGATAATAGTAGTGTTTGGAGGATCTTTTAATCCACCACTAAATTCACATTTTTCATTAGCAGAACAAATTGTATCCGAATACGAAAACGTAGAAAAGATAATTTTTGTACCAGTAAATCAAAAATATCAAAAGAAAGGTTTACTAGAAAATAAATATAGGTATGAAATGCTAAAATGCGTTTGTGATAAAAATGAAAAATTTGAAGTATCAGATATAGAATTAAGAAACGAAAGACAATTATACACTATAGAAACTTTAGAAGAAATTCAAAAGATGTACCATAATAAAACAATATGGTTTACAACAGGAAGTGACAATTTAAGAGAATTAAATACTTGGGAAAAAGCGGACGAATTAGTCAAAAAATTTAAAGTACTAGTATTAGAAAGAGATGAAGATTGCTTAGAAGATATAATAAATAATGATAGATTTTTAAAAGAAAATGAAAAATCATTTATAAAAGTAAAAAATAATGTTAGAAGTGGCTTAAGTTCATCATTTGTAAGAAAAAAGATTAAAGAAGGAAAAAGTATACGTTACTTTACTCCAGATGAAGTATATTCATATATAAAAGCAAATAATTTATTTAAATGAACTTTGAACTTTAGGGACGGGGTTAAAAGTTCAAAATAAAGGAGGTAGTTAGATGTTAAGTGAAATAGAATTAAGGAAACACATAGATAAAATAGTTTTGTGGATACAGGACTATGTAAATAAAGTAGGAGCCAAAGGAGTGGTAATTGGAAATAGTGGAGGTAAAGATAGTGCTACAGTTATAGCACTTGCAAGCCTTGCATTAGGAAAAGAAAAAGTTTTAACTGTTGGCATGCCATGTCAGTCAAAAGAAAAAGATTTAGAAGATGCAAAACTAGTTGCACAAACTTTTGGTGTAAAAATTTTAGAAATTAATTTAACAGATACATATGAAGAATTAGAAAAAGAGCTTAATACAAAAATAGGTAACGAATTGTCAGAAGAAGCAAAAATAAATATTAAACCTAGACTTAGAATGACTACCCTATATGCGATTGCACAAAATTATAATTATCTAGTTATGGGAACAGGAAATTTGTGTGAAGCAATGGTCGGATATACAACAAAATGGGGAGATAGTGCAAGTGATTTTAATCCAATTGCAAATTTTACCGTGGATGAAGTTTTAAAGATGGGAGAAATATTAGGAGTACCTGAGAAAATTATAAAAAAGACACCAAGTGATGGATTAAGTGATAAAAGTGATGAAGAAAAAATGGGAATAACATATAAGGAAGTTGCAGAATATATAGAAACAGGAAAAACGAATGAAGAGAAGATGAAAAAAATAGAAAAACGATATATGAATTCTAAACATAAAAGAGAAAAAATCCCAACATACGATTTTGAAAGAAAAAATTATCTAAATGAATTGAAATAATAAGGGGAGATTTTTATGAAAGATGATATTAAAACCAAAATAAAAAAGGTTTGATAAAAGACGGAGATATGAAGCTTGAAAGTAGCACCTAGATTGACTTAAAGCGTAAAATGATATATAATATAATTTAGACAAAATGAAAAGAGAGGTAGAGAATTATGAAAAAAATACGGATGTTTTATTCAAAATTAGATTTTGGTGTTAGGTATGCCTTGGCATATATCTGGACCGCGATTGTGGTCATAGGAATTGCTTGTGGCGTTGAAGTTGACAACACTTACTTTTGGATAGTTCCAGGTTCGATAATCTTCGGCATATTTATACTGAAGGATAAAATCGATCGGATTTTGAGTATATTACTGATATTGAATACAGGCTTTTTTATACTGGATATTCTGACAGAGAATGTCGATAAATGGTCAGTAATTACGATGGAACTAATGATAATCATTATAGGTCCGTTATTTTTTAAGGAGCATGCTAATTAAAGCGTGCTCCGCTCTCTTTTTGTGGGGATTTAAAGAACGTCCCCCAAATCCCGAACATCTCAAAGTCCCAATTGACAAAAACAACCCATCATAGTATTATAATGATATTAAGAGATAAGGAGAGATATAAATGACAGAGGAAGAATTTTTAAAAAATTATGATTCAAATCAATTTTTTAAACCATCTGTAACGGTTGATTCTATAATATTTACAATACGTGATGTAGAAACAGATAATTATAGAAAATTACCAGAAAAGAAATTACAAGTCTTATTAGTTAAAAGGGCAGAACATCCATATATGGGTAAATGGTCATTACCTGGAACATTTGTTAGAAAAGAAGAAAGATTTGAAGAAGCTGTACAAAGAAGTTTAAAAGCAAAAACGAATATGCAAGATATATATTTAGAACAATTATATTCATGGGGCGATCCAAATCGTGACCCAAGAACTAGAATAATTAGTACATCATATATGGGGCTTGTAGATAGTGAAAAAGTTTGCATTAAATCTGGAGGAAGTACACAAGATGCAAATTGGTTTACTGTTACTTTAAAGTCTCTTAAAGAGAAAATGACAGAAAATAAACATGGATATAAAAAAGAAGAAGAAATAGAAATCTTATTAGAAAGCAAGACAGAAACTGTAAAAAATAAAGTAAAAGTAGTAAAAGAACTAGTTGATGGAAACCAGATTATATATACACAAATATTAGAATCAGAGCTTGCTTTTGACCATGCAAAAATGCTTATTTATGCAATTGAAAGATTAAAGAATAAGGTTGAGTATACAACAATTGCATTTAACTTAATGCCAGAAAAATTTACATTAACTAAATTACAACAGGTATATGAAATATTGTTAGACAAGCCATTATTGAAAGCTAATTTTAGAAGAAAGATTGCAGATATGGTTATAGAAACAGATGAATATGAAGAAAATACAGGACATAGACCTTCAAAATTATATTGCTTTAATAAGAATTGGCAACCACATATATTTTAATATAAGATTTTTAGACGTAAAGAGTGAGTTAGCTTTGCTGACTCACTCTTTACTTGCCTTAAAAATACCGAAACACAACTTAGTTTAAATCAGCTACAAAATGGGAAAAATTAAAGAAGGAAAAAGCCATCATGCTACTTATTATCAAAAAGATAATATTTATTTGCAAAATATATTGACAAAAAGAAATGATATACATATAATGTTATTATCAAAAAGTTAATAAGTACCAAAAATAGGAGGAATTGGTATGAATAATCAAAGATTAGAATTAGTAGCAGACTTTTATGAGTACACAATGGCAAATGGATATTTTAACAAAAACATGCAAGACAGAATAGCGTATTTTGATGTGTTCTTTAGGAAAGTACCAGATGAAGGTGGATATGCAATAGTAGCTGGGCTAGAGCAAATAATTAATTACATAAGGAATTTATCGTTTGATGAAGAAGATATAAGCTACCTAAGAAAACAAAATAAATTTTCAGAAGAATTTTTAAATTACCTAGAAAATTTTAGATTTACAGGAGATATATGGGCAATACCAGAAGGAACAGTAGTATTTCCAAATGAACCACTTATAACAGTAAAAGCACCAATAATACAAGCACAATTATTAGAAACAATGCTATTACTTACAACTAATCATCAATCTTTGATTGCAACAAAAACAAGTAGAATAGTAAAAGAAGCACAAGGAAGACCTGTTATGGAATTTGGTGCAAGAAGAGCACATGGTATTAATGCAGCAGTAGAAGGCGCAAGAGCAGCAATTATAGGTGGAGCAGTAGGAACATCATGTACATTATCTGCAAAGGAATTTAATGTACCAGCAAGTGGTACAATGGCACATAGTTGGATTCAAAGTTTTGATTCGGAATACGAAGCTTTTAAAGCATATGCAGAGTTATATCCAGATGATTGTACATTTTTAATAGACACATACAATACAATCGAATCTGGACTTCCAAATGCGATTAAAGTATTTAATGAAGTTCTAAAACCAAAAGGATATAGACCAAAAGCAGTTAGGCTAGATAGTGGCGATTTAGCATATTTATCAAAAAAAGTTAGAAAAATATTAGATGAAACTGGGTATGAAGATTGCAAAATATGTGCAACAAATTCGCTTGATGAATATTTAATAAAATCATTAATAGAACAAGATGCTAAAATTGATTTATTTGGAGTAGGGGAAAATTTAATTACTGCAAAAAGTGAACCAGTCTTTGGCGGAGTATATAAATTAGTTGCATTAGAAAAAGACAAAAAAATAGTACCAAAAATTAAAGTAAGTGAAAATACAGCAAAAGTTACAAATCCAAGCGTTAAAAAAGTATATCGTTTTTATGATAACGAAACTAAAAAAGCAATAGCAGATGTAATTACATTAGCAGATGAAATCATAGACGAAAGAGAGTATATGATTTTTGATCCTCAAAATCCATGGAAAAAGAAGGTGCTAAAAGATTACTCTATAAGACTACTTCAAGAAAAAATATTTGAGGAACGGAAAATTAATATATAAAAATCCAAACTTAAAAGAAATTGCTAAATATTCTAAAAAAGAATTAGATAGTATGTGGGAGGAAGTTAAACGTATAGAAAATCCACATAAATATTACGTAGATCTATCTAAAAAATTATGGATATTAAAAAATAATATGTTAAATAATATATATTTTTAAAATAAGAATATGCTTTACTAAACTTTTGTCTTTAGATATAATGTAAAAAGCTTAGTACATGGGGATGATGTAGCAATGATTAAACTTATAGCAAGTGATTTAGATGGAACAATGTTCGAAAAAGGAAATGTAATACCAGAAACTAACTTAAAAGCAATAAATGATATTAATAATTCTAATATAAATTTCACAATATGCACAGGCAAAACATATTCATTGTTTAAAAATATATGCCAAGATATAGTTACAGGATATGGAATATTTGGAAATGGAAATCAAATAATTAACTTAAAAACTGGTGAAGAAATTTATAGAAAATTATTAAAAAACGAAGATGTACTTTTTTGTATAAATACAGCAAAGAAGTTAAACTTACACGTACATTTATACACTAATAAAGAAGTAATAACAGAAAAACTATTATATATGGATTTAAGAAACTTTGAATTAACTAAAAATGATAAAAATATAGATTTAGAATTTAAAATTGTAACAGATATTCAGGAATATATAGAAAAAGAAAATCCAGAAATATTAAAACTAGTAATTTCAGCAGAAAAAGATTTAGCAAGTTTAAAAAATGAGTTTGCTAAAAATAAAAATTTACAAGTAAATTTAATTAGAAAAGTTGATAAATATAGAGATGAAATTATAGGGAAAGAGTATGAATATTTAGATATTATGCCAGCAGGAATTAATAAAGAACAAGCTCTTGAAGTACTAGAGAATTATTTAAAAATAGATAAAAGCGAAGTGCTTGCGATAGGGGATAATCTAAATGATTTAGAAATGATAAAAGATTCTGGGGTCGGTATTGCTGTTGCAAATGCATATGACGAAGTAAAAGAAGTTGCTAATTATACAACAACCACTACTGCACAAAATGGTGGTTTTGCAGAGGCAGTATATAAATTTATAGAATTTAAATAGAAATAAAATAACGCATCATAAAAGCTTTTAGCTAACTTATGATGCGTTTAGTTTTATGTATTAGCATTAATAATTTCATCTGCTTCTTCTTGTGATATATATCCATTTCCAACCATTGTTTCTAATACATGCTCTTGTCTACTTTTAGTTAAATCTGGATTTTTGGTTGGAGCATACACTGAAGGAGCATTAGGAATTCCAGCCATCATGGTACATTCATTTAAGTCCATTTCACTAGGTTCTTTATCTAAATAACCATTACAAGCTTCTTTAATTCCATAATATCCATCACCGAAATAAGATGTATTTACATATAATTCTAAAATTTCTTCTTTAGAATAATTATCTTCAATAGCAAATGCCATAAATATTTCTGCAAGTTTTCTAGAAAATGGGTTCATATCTATAAAATAAATGTTTTTAGCAAGTTGCTGTGTAATAGTACTACCACCTTCACGTAAATCAAAATTTGTAACATTAACATATATAGCTCTACCTATTGAGCGTAAATCTATTGCACCATGGTCATAAAAACGTCTATCTTCTACAGAGACTACAGCATCTAAATAATTCTGTGGTAAGTCTTCATATTTCACATAATTTTCATCACTTTGAATTTGCTCTATTTTACTAATTAAAGGCTCTTCTTTTATAGCTTGGCTGTATAGGGAATAACCATATATTCCAAGCGAAGCGGCAATTAGTATTATAATTAAAAGCAAAATTAATAAAAACTTTTTCATACGTATCACCAAATATATTATACAGTAAAAAGTAATTATTGCAAAACAATAATTAAAAAATTAATATAATATTAAGAAATAAAAAAAATTAAAAAAAGTCTAAAAAGTACTTGCAATTTAATAAATGTTGTATTAAAATTTATCCAGGTGGAGAGAAGTGGTACAAAGTGGTAAAAAATGAATTGAGGTGAAACGAAGTGCTAATTCGGCCAATATGAACATTCTTTAGATGCCAAAGGCAGATTAATAATGCCAGCAAAGCTAAGAGAAGATATGGGCGAAAAGTTCATAATCACTAAAGGCTTAGACGGGTGTCTATTTGGATTTTCACAAAACGAATGGGAAAACTTCGAAACTAAATTAAAAACACTTCCACTTACCAATAAAAATGCTAGAGACTTCGTAAGATTTTTCTTATCTGGAGCAATGGAATGCGAAATAGATAAACAAGGAAGATTTTTAATATCTAGCAATCTAAGAAACGTTGCAACACTAGAAAAAGAAGTAGTTATAATTGGTGTTGGGACAAGAATAGAAATATGGAATAAAGACAAATGGGAAGAATACAACAGTGAGGAAAATATATCAGCAGATGATATTGCAGAAAATATGACAATGTTAGGTATATAACTTGAAAAAGTTTATATAAATTTTATACAAAAGAAAAATTTAAAATATACTAATGAAGAAAAAGTTACAAAAGAAGTTTTGTAAACATTTACTAAAGAGAAATCAAGAAAAACTTGATAAGAAGAGGGCTATACTAAAGAGGAATTTTAATATACAAAAGATAAAATCTTAAGAAACTAATTATATTTTATTTATCTATGTACTTAAGAAAAAATATTTAAATTACAAATGTAAATAGCTAATATATACCACGAAAAAGGGAATGAAATACAAATGACGAAACCGCTAGAAACAAAAGAAGAATAGCTACTAAACAGTTGGAAATCAAAAACTTCCAACTGTTTGTGCTATTCAAAAAAATGATAAATGGAGGGTATGTATTGGAATTTAAGCATAAACCTGTTTTACTTGATGAATGTATAAATGGATTAAATATAAAACAAGATGGAATTTATATAGATGGTACCTTAGGAGGTGCTGGACACAGCAAAGAGATTGCTAAAAGATTATCAAGTAAAGGGCTATTAATCGGAATAGATAGAGACTTAGAAGCTTTATCAGCAGCAAAAGAAAATTTAAAAGAATTTAAAAATGTTAAATATATACATGGGAATCATGATGATATAGATATAATATTGCAAGATTTGCGGAATAGAAGCTGTAGATGGAATATTACTGGATTTGGGTGTTTCCTCATATCAATTAGATGAACGAAATAGAGGATTTAGTTATTTAGGAGAGAATACATTAGATATGAGAATGGATAAAACACAAGAACTAACTGCAAGAGATGTGGTTAATAATTATCCAGAAGAAAAATTAGCAAATATTATATATGAATATGGAGAAGAGAGATTCTCTAGAAATATAGCAAAAAATATTTGTATAGAGCGAAAAAAAGCACCAATAGAAACGACTGCAGAATTAGTAAAAATAATAGAAAATTCTATTCCTAAATCAAAGCAAAATAATGGGCATCCTGCCAAAAGAACATTTCAAGCAATTAGGATAGAGGTAAATAACGAGATAGAACCTTTATACGATACTGTTTTAAAATGTTTAAAATGTTTAAACAAAGGTGGAAGATTATGTATTATAACATTTCATTCTTTAGAAGATAGGGCGGTAAAAAAAGCATTTATAGAGGCAGAAGGAAGATGTACATGTCCAAAAGATTTGCCATACTGTGTATGTGGAGCAGTATCTTATGGAAAAATTATAAATAAAAAACCAATAATTGCTACTAAGGAGGAACAAGAGGAAAATTCAAGAAGCAAGAGTGCTAAATTAAGAATTTTCGAAAGAAAATAACGAAAGAGGAGGTGAAGGCTAATGGCTAGGTACCAATATGAAACAAGTCCAAGAAAATTAGAACCAGATTTTATACCAAACAGAACATCTAAAAAAAGTCAGGACTTGCAAAGAGAAAGAGAATTAAAAGAGAAAATAAAACAAGAAGCAAAAGAAAGAGCAAAACAAAAAAGAGCTACAGTTGTATTAAAGAAAAAAGTTGTTGTATATATTGCTTTGATTTTTGCAATGCTATTAGTCGTTAGCTATAGAAACTCCCTAATAACAGAAGATTTTAATAAAGTAAAATCACTAAAAGCAGAACTTGCAACACTACAAAAGGAAAACCAACAAACTCAAGTTTCAATAGAAAGCAATCTTAATTTAAGTAAAATAGAAGAAGAAGCAAAAAGTAAATTGGGAATGCAAAAACTTACAAATGATCAAAAGATATATATAAGTTTACCAAAAAAAGATTATGTGCAATCTTCAACTGATAATACAGCAACGACTACAGAAAAAAGTTGGTTAGAAAAAATTATAGAAAAAATAAAAGGAAATTAATCCGCATTTCAAAATTTAAAAATTGAATGTGGATTAATTTTTTGCTTTCTAAAGAGTAAATATAATATGAGTTAAATATTCTGGGATAAAAATTAAATAAATATAGAAAAAACAAAGTACTAAGTAGGATATATTGAAAAAATTAACATAATGTGGTAAAATAAAAAAGTATGGCAAATTTAGTATTTAAAAGTTTTATGCCATAACAAAAGAAAAATTTAGGAGGACAAAATTATGTCAAAAGTTATGTCAAAAGAAAAGTTATTTCCATTAGCAAAAAGTGAGGGAGAAAATGAAGTAGAGCGGTTGCTTAAAAGAGTTATAGATCGTGATAAATTCTCCTACAACGATGCTAAGGCATTTGCGATTATCTATCAAAACTTAGCACCAGGTGATGTTGCTGGTAAAATTTCTGCAATTAGAGTTAAAAACTTTATAAAGGACTTCATTCAAAAAGATAATCCTAGTATCTATAAAAAGATGTGCATATTTTATGGATTGTCTGAGGAAGAGTATGATGAAAAAAAGCGTTCAAAGATAAATAATTTGATACAGAATTATATGGACGGTATACGTTCAGTTGAGAACGCAATGAGTTATTCTGTATCCTTCGAAGAGGCAGCAAACAAGATGGCATCAAAGCTTGATGCTCCGGAAGAAATGTCCGTCGTAGAAAGAGTAAAATGGATAAGACTTTGGTTTATTGTAATTAGAAATCAAGAGCTGTTCTATAACGAGATAGACGGAAATGGTAAAATAAGAGGAATTGATGTTACTCGGGAGGTAAATAATATGTATATTTTCCCTGAATCAATGATTTTGCTGAATGAATCATTTCTGTCAAAATTAAATGACGGAGAAATTCTTTATGATATGATTAAATCATTTGTTGATTCATATCCTAAAGATGTCCAGCGTGCTGTCTACAGGTTTGCGGAACTGGATGGAGTTAATCGCCCAGACTCCTGCAGACTGGGAAGAATTAGAGAAGACGTAAAGAAAAAGTTATTCCCTAATTCGTGGAGATCGTCAACTTCATTTTTCATGTGCAAGACAGGGATAAAATATATGATTCCAAAACATTTAGAAATGGCTGTACTTGCATATAAAAATGGAGGTATCTCTAATATGCCCGTAGGTAAATTTGAAATTCTTGATGTCTTTAACGGTTACAAAAATAGAAAAGTTCCTGTATATAAGTATGGGGAAACTCAGGTAAATGGTAACACCGTTGAACTTGGGGTAACTTGTGAGCAAGAACTTATGCTATATGTCAACCTCCACAAGTGGCTTATGATGCATCCGGGGTTTAAGTTTGGCAAAGAAGATAAAACTCTGGAAGAATATGGTCTCGCAGAATTACTGCTTGATGAAAAAGAAATTATGAGCACTTGGATTTTGGAGCAGGGGTTTGCGAGTTCTGAGGAAGATATCAACTGGAAATTGGCAGAAAAGGTTTTGAACCCAAAAGAGAACATACCACTTTTTAAGGAATGGTATGATGGAAAGATAAGTAGCGACGCTGTTTGCGAGAAAATCGGATTTAATTCCGAAAAACTTGCTAGAATGTGTTTAAGCTTGAAAGGACTTGTTCTTTTAGACAAGAACACTTTGAACCAAGCATTAAAAAGAGTAAAAATGTTTGGTCTTGAGCAGTCACTAAAAAGTGATAAGCTCTATGTGAGGTTGTATGAGTTTTTAAAAGAAACTTGTATGCCGTGCGGTCCTAAAAAAAGGCCAATTGCAAGTTATGGTATAAAATACTAACAAAAACCCTCTGCTGTGCGTTGCATAGCAGAGGGTTTTTGGTTAGTGGAAGAGATCGTATAACTCTTCTTTCAGCTGGGCTGAAAGTGAATTAAACTTATCTTCCTTTCTTGCGTCGAAATCTCTCAAGAAGAAAGACACATCACTTGGACCGATGTTATCAATCTTCAGAAAGTTTTCGATCGCGTAATCGTATGCAGCAAGGAAGTCCATTGCACGCAATCTTTCTGATGCGATGTCTGTCTTGTTGGTGATGCTGGATTCACTCACATAGGTGTAGTTATATCCAACATAGTCGATACCAACAACTGTAGCAGCTTTTGCAATCAGTAAAGGAATCAATGCAAGGTCTTCGTGGCATCTTAACTGTGGAAGAAAGAGCAGTTCGGCAAAAACTGATTTCTTTATAGCAAAAAGCCAATACAATGCATACTTTTTGTCAGGTTTGGACCATAACTTTAAGGCCTCCATACCCGGCATAACACGATACAATTTCGAATGACAGTTGTATCGTTGGTGATCTTTTTCGGGGTTGTCACCAACGAGTTCACATTGGAATCTGATAATTTCGGGAAATCCAAATTTACAGATTACCTCTGCGAGCCGATCGAGCAACTCCGAATTGATGGTATCATCTGAATCAACTTGGAGAATGTATTCACCAGTTGCAAGAGAGATACCACGTCTACGAGTTTCCGATACTCCAGAATTAGGAAAGCTATACAGCTTAATTCTGGGGTCATTTTCTGAAAAACTTTTCACAATTTCCGTGGTTTCATCGGTAGAACCATCGTTTACGATGATTACCTCAAAATCGGGAAAAGATTGTGTTATAATGCTTTCCAGACATTCCCGTATAGTCTTTGCAGAATTATATACTGGAATGATAATCGAAAATAAAGGTGTTGACGCCATACTGATCATCCTTTCTTTGCCAACATGGTTAATATATACATTATATTATGTAAAATCAATTTAGTCAATTGTATTATGGAATAAATTGTGATATATTGGTATAACTAAAATACGGAGGTATGCTATGAAATATAAAGAATTAATAGATAAAATGACTTTAGAAGAAAAAGCAAGTTTATGTGTGGGAGGAGATTATTGGCATAGTAAAGATATAGAAAGACTTGATATTCCTACTATTACAATGTCAGATGGACCACATGGACTAAGAGTACAAAAAACTAAAGCAGATAATTTAGGAATTAATGAAAGTGAAATTTCAACTTGTTTTCCTGCTTCATCAACAATAGGAAATAGTTGGAATAAAGAAACTGCATACATGTTAGGAAATACTTTAGGAGAAGAAGCAGCTTATGAGGATGTAGATATTGTTTTAGGACCTGCAATAAATATAAAGAGGACACCATTATGTGGAAGAAATTTTGAGTATTTCTCAGAAGATCCATATTTAACAGGAGTATTAGCAAGTGAATATGTAAAAGGATTGCAAACAAATGGAGTAGGAGCTTGTGTAAAGCATTTTGCAGCAAATAACCAAGAAAATAGAAGAAGAACAATAAATGCAGTTGTAGATGAAAGAACTTTAAGAGAGATTTATTTAAAAGCTTTTGAAAAGATTGTAAAAGAAGCAAAGCCATGGTCTATTATGAGCGCATACAATAAACTTAATGGAACATATTGTAACGAAAACCAAGAATTAATGAATATCTTAAGAAAAGAATGGGAGTTTAATGGTTTAGTTATAACTGATTGGGGAGCAGAAAATGATAGAGTTTCTGGACTACTTGCAGGTAATGAAATAGAAATGCCTGGTGGCAGAGGAAATGGTGTAGAAGAAATAATAGAGGCAGTTAAAAATAAAAAAGTATCAGAAGAATGTCTAAATGAAGTAGTTAGTAGAATTTTAGAATATGCATTTAAAGGTGCAGAAAGAGAATCTTTAAAAGAATATAATAGACAAGAACACCATAATATAGCAAGAAAATTAGCAGAAGATTCTATTGTTTTATTAAAAAATGATGAAGATATTTTACCAATAAAAAATAAAAAAGTAGCAGTTATAGGAGATATGGCTAAAAGACCAAGATATCAAGGTGCAGGTAGTTCTACGATAAATCCATATAGATTGACTAATTTATTAGATTGTTTAAAAGAGCAAGGTATAGAATGTAGTTATGCACAAGGATATGAAAGGGTAGAAAGCGAAAATGATGTAACTTTAAGAGAAGAAGCTATAAAAGTAGCTAAGAATAGTGAATTAGTAATATTATGTGTTGGACTTACAGAAAATTTTGAATCAGAAGGAATGGATAGATTTACATTAGATATTCCAGCTAACCAAAATAAATTAATAGAAGAAATCTGCAAAGTAAACAAAAAAGTTGTAATTGTACTTTCAAATGGTTCACCAATTTTAATGCCATGGAAAGATAATGTACAAGCGATAATTACAGGTTACTTAGGTGGAGAAGCTGGGGCAGAGGCAATGGTAAATTGTTTAACTGGAAAAGTAAATCCTAGTGGAAAACTTGCAGAAACATATCCATTAAGTTTAGAAGATACACCTTGCTACAATTATTATCCAGGAACAGAAGTAAGTGTAGAATATAAGGAAAGTATTTATGTTGGGTATAGATATTATGACAAAATAAGTAAGAATGTTTTATTCCCATTTGGATATGGATTAAGTTATACGACTTTTGAATATTCTAATTTAAATGTAGAAGAAGATGAAGAAGATATTATTGTAAGGCTCAAAATAAAAAATACAGGAAAAGTAGCAGGAAAAGAAATTGCACAAGTATATATTGGACAAGAAAATTCAAAAATATTTAAAGCAAAGAAAGAATTAAAAGGATTTGAGAAAGTTGAATTAGAGCCAGAAGAAGAAAAAGAAGTAATGATAAAAATAAGTAAAGATGAATTAGCTTATTATGATGTAAACCAAAATAAATGGAATATAGAAAAAGGAACATATAATATCTATGTAGGGAAAAATGTAGAGGATATTGTGTTAAAAGCCAATTTGGAAATAGATGGAACTACTATAAACAAAGAATTTCCAAGTATATATATGACTGGAAATATCGAAGATGTTAGTGATACTGATTTTGAAGAAATATTAGGACATAAAATACCTACAAGATATATAGATTTAAAGGATTTAACTGTAGAAAATACATTAGAGCAATTTAAAAATACAAAAATAGGTAAAAAAATCTTTGACCATGAAATGGAAAAAATGGATAAATTAATGAAAGAGCAAAATGTAAATAAAGCAACAAAGGTAATGATGGATTTGCAAAAACCACTAAAGAAATTCTATGAAAAGAAAAGTAGTAAATATACCAAAGAGATGGTGGAAGAGTTTATAAATACAGCCAAAAAAGATGAAGAAAATTTTGACTTGGATTTTGTCAAGTTATATTTAAAGTAGAATAGGAGATAATTAGAAAAACTGAAAGGAGAAAATATAAATTGATAAAAGCGGTATTTATAGATATTGACGAGACATTAACAAATTCAAAAGGAGAAATAAGCGAGAAAACACAATATGAGATAAGAAGATGTATACAAAAGGGAATTAAGATAATATTAACTTCTGGAAGGGCTAGGAAAGATGCAATAAATTATCAAAAGCAAATAGGGACAAGCCCATATATTATCTCATCAAATGGAGCTTCTTGTTATGACGAATTAAAGAAAAAAGAAATTTTTAGTGAACCAATTAAAAAGAAAGTAGTAAAACAATTATTAGAATATGCACACGAAAATGGATATACGATAAAATTTAATTATAATGAAGAAATGGTTTTAAACAAGGCGGCATATCCAGACGAAAAGGATAAAGAGAAAACCATACAAGAATTAGAAAATATTATAGAAAACGAAAATATTGTACAATGTGTAGTATCAAGTCCTGATATTGAAAAAATGTTGGAATTAAAAAGATATTTGGCAAAAAAATTTTATGATATAAAGATAGTAAACGAATCAAAAAAGTTAAAAAATCCTGAATTAAAGCCAAATAAAAACTATTATTGTGATATAACTTCTGCTACTATCTCAAAAGGCAAAGCAGTACATATGATATGCCAATATTTAAATTTAGATGAAAAAGAAATTATAACAATTGGAGATGGAGAAAATGATATTTCTATGTTTAATACAACTCCAAATTCAGTTGCAATGGGAAATGCATTAGAATATATAAAAAAACAAGCAAAATATATAACTTCATCAAATGATGAAGATGGAGTAGAAAAAGTATTAGAAAAATTATAAAAATATAGTCCCCGAAAGAAGTAGAAATTTTCTTTCGGGGATTTTTGTTATTTAAACAAGCTGTTGGCACATAGAATAGTAAAAAGAAATTTGGCTATTAAGAGGTGTAAAATGCAAACTGTATCTAGCATAAAAAGTAAAAAAATGATGTTATGGATTATAATTGTTTCTGCAATATTACTTATATTATTAATAATAAGACTGGCTGTTATCCAATTTGTAGATGGGAATAAATTAAAACAGCTGGCATATGAACAACAAACATTGAATAGAAAGATAACCTCAAAAAGAGGGACAATATATGATGCTACAGGAGAAAATATACTTGCTCAAAGCAGTACGGTAGAAACTGTCACTGTCAATTCTACCAATATTCCAGAAGATAAAAAAGAATTGGTAAGTAAAGCATTGTCAGATATATTAGAGTTAGATTATGAAGAAACATTAAAAAAAGTCCAAAAAAGAAGTTCTATCGAAACTATTGCCAAAAAAGTAGAGAAAGATAAAACAAATGAACTAAGACAATGGATGAAAGATAATAATATAGAAGCTGGAATAAATATAGATGAAGACACTAAAAGGTATTATCCATATAGCACAGTGGCATCACAAGTTATAGGCTTTTGTGGAAGTGACAATCAAGGATTAGACGGAATAGAAGCAAAATATGATGATATTTTTAAAGGAAAAAGTGGGCAGATAGAAAAACTAACAGATGCAAAAGGTGGAGATATGCAGCAATTAGAAGAAACATATGTTGCAGCAGAGAAAGGAAAAGATTTAGTCCTAACTATAGATTTAACTATTCAATCAATTGCAGAAAAATATCTTGAAAATGCATGTATAGATAATGAATGTACAGATGGTGGAAATGTAATTATTATGAATCCAAACAATGGGGATATTTTAGCGATGGCTACATATCCAAACTATGATTTGAATAATCCATACGAATTAGAAAATAGCGAAAATATGGATAGTAGTGAAAAGAATAAACAGTTGCAAGCTAAATGGAGAAATAAAGCCATTGCAGATACATATGAACCAGGTTCTACTTTTAAGTTAATAACTTCTTCTGCAGCATTAGAAGAGGGAATAACAACTACAGATAAAGAAGGAGAATTTAATTGTGGCGGTGGAATAGAAATTGCAGGTGTTAGAATAAAATGTTGGAGATATTATAGACCACATGGAACCCAGAGTTTAAGGCAAGCTCTTATGAATTCATGCAATCCAGTATTTATTGCATTAGGACAAAAAATAGGTAAAGATAAATATTATGATTATTTAGAAAAATTTGGGTTTTTTAAGAAAACAGGAATTGACTTGCCAGGAGAAGCTAAAGGAATATTTCTAGCTAAAGATAAAGTTGGACCAGTAGAATTAGCAACAATAAGTTTTGGTCAAAGATTTGAGGTAACACCATTGCAGATGGTAACTGCAGTTTCTAGTATAGCTAATGGTGGAGAATATATAGAACCTAGAGTAGTTAAAGAAATAATTGATTCCGAAACAGGAGAAAAACAAGAAGTAGAAGTAAAAAAAGGAGATAGAGTAATATCAGAAGAAACAGCAAATAGTGTGCTTAGTATGATGCAATCTGTAGTCGAAGATGGAACAGGAAGAAACGCACAGGTACAAGGATATTTAGTTGGTGGTAAAACAGGAACATCAGAAGACGGAGTTAATACAAATAAATATGTAACTTCATTTATGGGAGTAGCACCAATTTCTGACCCACAAGTTGTAATTTTAGTTACTTTGTATAACCCAACAGGAGAAGGGGGACACCAAGGAGGAGGTGTCGCAGCACCTGTAGGAGGTCAAATATTAGGAGAAGTATTGCCATATCTAGAACTTAAGCAAGATAAAGAAACAGAAGAGGCAGAAAAAGAAGAAGTAGAAATGCCAGAAATAAGAAATAAAACAGTGAAAGAAGCCAGAGAAATTTTAAAAGAATTAGGATTAGAGCTAGAGATAAATAATTTAACCGAAGAAATCAATGAAAACGAGACATATGTAAAAGAACAAATTCCAAAACCAGGAATAAAAATAACAAAAGAAACAAAAGTTTATATTGATATATAAAATTAGTTGCTATATAATGTATTCGTAAAATTGTATAAAATGGAGGTATATTTATGAACCTTAAAAATATATTAGCAGGTATTGAAGGTATAAAAGCTAAAGGAGACATTGATATAGAAATAAATTCTGTAAAAAATGACTCAAGAAAAGTAGAAAATGGGGACTTATTTATTTCTATAAAAGGGTATGAAACAGACGGAGCAGATTATGTAGGAGAAGCAGTAGAAAAAGGAGCAAAAGCAGTATTAGTAGAAGAAGGAACAAATTTAAAAGAATTAAAAATAAAAGATGATACAACTTTATTAGTTGTTCCAGATGCAAGAATTGCGATGGCTCAAATCGCTTGCAATTATTATGATAATCCATCAAGAAAATTCCAATTAATAGGTGTAACAGGAACAAAAGGTAAAACAACAACTACATATATGATAAAATCTATGTTAGAAAAAAAGGGATTAAAAGTCGGATTAATAGGAACAATCCACAACTATATTGGTGCAGAAGATTTAGGAGATAGTGAAAGAACAACACCAGAAAGCTTAGAATTACAAGAACTATTTGCAAAAATGGCAGAAGCTAAATGTGATGTTGTAGTTATGGAAGTATCATCACAAAGTTTAAAATTAAATAGAGTATATGGTTCAGATTTCAATATAGGAATCTTTACAAATTTATCAGAAGAACACATAAGCGAAAAAGAACATGCAGATATGAAAGAATATTTCGAGACAAAATGCAAATTATTTACTATGTGTAAAAGAGCATATATAAATGCAGATGATTTATATGCTATAAAACTTCCTAAATTAGTACCAGGACCAGAATATATAACATATGGTATAGATAATTATTCTAAGATATTAGCTAAAGATATCACAATAACAAACTCATATGTAGATTTTAGAGTAAAAATAGGAGAAAGAAATGAAAGAGTAAAAGCATGTATACCAGGAAGATTTAGTGTATATAATTCTTTGGCAGCTATCGCTGTTGCCTTACAATTTGGCTGTGATGCAGATACGATAAAAGAAGGTTTGGTAGAAGTTAGAGTGCCAGGAAGATCAGAAATGATAGATAATAAACTAGAAATTCCTATAATGATAGATTATGCTCATTCTCCAGAAAGCTTAGAAAGCATTTTAAATGCTGTAAAATCATATACAAGAGGAAGAGTAATTTGCGTATTTGGTTGTGGTGGTAATCGCGATAAAAATAAAAGACCTCTAATGGGAGAGATTGCAGGAAGAATAAGTGATTATACTATCATTACATCAGACAATCCAAGAGATGAAGAACCTTCAGAAATTATAAAAGAAATAGAAGAAGGTATTAAGAAAACCAAAGCAAATTACAAAGTTATAGAAGATAGAAAAGAAGCTATAAAAGCTGCAATAGAGATGGCAAATAAATTAGATATTGTAGTAATAGCAGGAAAAGGTCATGAAATGTACCAAGAAGTAAAAGGAAAGAAAAATGAATTTAACGAGAAAAAAATAGTAATAGAAATTACAGATGAGCTAAAGAAAAAACAAGAAGAAAAGAGCACAAAAAAGAAAAAGTAAGGGTGAGAGATTAAATGAATTTGCAGATAAAAATATTATTGGTAGCCTTTGGCGTAGCCCTAATACTAGGAATAATTATTTTACCAATATTAAGAAGATTAAAAGTAAGCCAACAAGAAAGAACAGAAGGTCCAAAGTCACATTTGTCCAAAAAAGGAACTCCAACGATGGGAGGAATTATATCTATAATAGCAATTACATTGTTAAGTATAGGTGTTATGCTAATTTATTATATGGATGATCAAGCAGATATTGTAAAAAGGATAATTCCTTTATTGTTTGCAACATTGGGCTTTGGAATAGTTGGATTTATAGATGATTTTAAAAAAATGGTATTAAAAAATACAGATGGATTAAAACCAACATATAAAATGTTAGGATTGTTAGTAATTTCTGTATGTTTTGTATTGTATTTATTAAATGTATTAAATATAGGAACAGATATTTACATTCCAATAATAAAAACTTTTGTAAATATTCCTGTTTGGATTTATATACCTTTTGCAATTATAGTAATGCTTGCTACTACAAATGCTGTTAACTTAACAGATGGTATAGATGGGCTAGCTACAAGTGTAACAACAATTATAGTTGCATGTTTAACAGTAATAGGAGTTATCTTTGATGTAAAAGAAATTATTATATTTGGAACAATAGTATGTGGATGTAATTTAGCATTTTTAATATTTAATTTACATCCTGCGAAAATGTTTATGGGGGATACCGGTTCTTTAATGCTAGGTGGTGTAATTGCTGCAATGACACTTGTTCTTAAAATGCCACTATTATTAATTGTAATTGCATTAATTCCAGTATTAGAGACACTTTCTGTAATGATTCAAGTTACATATTATAAAAAAACAGGAAAAAGAATTTTCAAGATGACACCAATTCATCATCATTTTGAATTATCTGGATGGAGTGAGAATAAAATTGTAACAGTATTTAGTTTAATTACATTAATCCTTTGTGTAGTTGGATTGAATATTATCTAATAAAGGAGATAAGAATGGCTAAAAATAAAAAAGTAAGAAAATTTTCGAAATTTGCAAATAATCAACTGGATTTTATCTTATTAATAACTGTTATATTATTATTATCTCTAGGTCTAATAATGGTACTTTCAGCAAGTTCACCTACATCTCTTGCAGAAACAGGAGATGATAGTTATTCATATTTTAGAAAACAAGCAGGTTTTGCCATAGTTGGTGTTATCGCAATGCTATTTATTTCTAAAATTGATTATAGGTTTTGGAAAAAATTTTATAAGATTGCATATATTGGTTCAATAATATTGCTACTAATGGTAGTAATACCTAAAATAGGTGTTGAGGCTGGTGGGGCGAGAAGATGGATAAATTTAGGGGTACAATTCCAACCATCAGAACTTGCCAAAATAGGATTAATTATATTTTACGCGAGCTATTTATCAGACCATAAAGATGAATTAAGAGACTTTAAAAAAGGTTTCATTAAACCACTATTATATTTAGTCCCAATAGTGTTAATTCTAATATTAGTCCAAGATCACTTAAGTGCTACAATTATAATAGTATTAGTTGTTGGAATAATGATGCTTATGGCAGGTGTAAGACCAATGTATTTTGCAACTGTCGGAAGTGCTACAGCAGTAGCAGGTGTTGCAGGGTTATATGCTATGGCAAAGTTTACTAGTAAAGGTGCATTTAGAATTGCGAGAATAACATCATTTTTAAATCCTTGGGCAGATAAACAAGGTGATGGTTGGCAAGTAATACAGAGTCTATATGCAATAGGTTCAGGTGGATTGTTTGGAGTTGGATTAGGTCAAAGTAAACAAAAATACTTATATATATCAGAGCCACATACAGATTTTATATTTGCAGTTTTGGCAGAAGAGTTAGGATTTGTTGGTTGTGCAATAGTTATTGCTTTATTTGGAATATTTATATGGAGAGGTGTTCTTGCAGCGATGAAAGCTCCAGATATGTTTGGTAGTTTAGTAGCAGTAGGAATTACATCTTTAATAGGCTTACAAGCGATAATAAACATAGCGGTTGTAACATCATCTATGCCAGTAACTGGAATGCCATTACCATTCTTTAGCTATGGTGTAACTTCATTATTAATATTATTGTGTTCAGTAGGTATATTGCTTAATATATCACGAGCAGGCTCAAAGATTTAATATGAGATAATAGAAAGGGTAATAATATGAAAGTAATAATAGCAGCATCACAAACAGGTGGACATATAAATCCAGGTATTGCAATAGCAAATAAAATAAAAGAAGAGAATAAAGATGCAGAAATAATTTTTATTGGAACAAAAAGAGGTCTAGAAAATGATTTAGTTCCAAGAGCAGGTTATAAATTAAGAACGATTGAAGCTTATGGAATCGTAAGAAAAATTTCTATAGATAATTTTAAGAAAATGCTAAAAACTTTAAAAGGTTATGGAGAAGCTAAAAAAATTTTAAAAGAGGAAAAGCCAGATATTGTAATAGGAACAGGTGGATTTATTTGTGGGCCAGTGCTTTTAGCAGCAGCAAAACAAAAGATTCCTACAATGTTACATGAAAGCAATGCTTTTCCAGGTGTTACAGTAAAATTATTAGCTAAAAAAGTGGATACAATTTTGATTGGGTTTGAAGATGCAAGAGCTAAAATTCATGATGCAAAAAATATAGTTTTAACAGGAACACCTACAAAATTTAAAGAAATACAATATAGCGAAAAAGAGAAAGAAGAATTCTTAAAAGAAAACAATTTACAAAAAGATAAAACTCTAATTTTAGTGTTTGGTGGAAGCCAGGGAGCAAGACCTATAAATAATGCATTAGAAGAGATAATAGAGAAAAAATTAAATAAAGACTATCAAATTTTATGGTCAGTAGGTCAAAGCCAATACGATATAATAAAAGAAAATTTGGCTAAGAAAAATATAGATATAACCCAAATAGAAAATGTAAATGTGGTACCATATATATATGATATGCAAAGAGCGATGGCAGTAGCAGACTTAATTGTTTGTAGAAGTGGTGCGATGACTATAACAGAAGTATCAATTTCAGGACGTCCAGCCATATTTGTACCATTATCATTTGCAGCAGAAAATCACCAAGAATATAATGCGAAAGTTTTAGTAAATGAAGGAGCTGCCAAAATAATTCATGATAATGAAATAAATGGAGAATCACTTAATAAAATGATAGAAGAAACTATAAGTGATAAAGAAAAGCTAAAGGAAATGGGAAATAATGCTAAAAAAATAGTTATGAAAGATGTAGAAAACAAAATATATAATGAAGTAGAAAAATTAATAAACAAAAGATAAAAGGAGGGTTGCAACATGAACGGAGTATTTTTAGGAGGAAAATTACAAGAAATTTCTTCGGTAGACACAAATTTTATAAAACAAGAAGTTAATTCTTTAACATCACAAGAAACCGAAATACAAAATAGAATAGACGAACATATTGAGGAGTATTTAGATTGTATTAGGAGGAAAATATAATGGGAGTTAGTAGTGTTGCAATAAAAGGAGCTAAAACAGTAGGAAAATATTCATTAAAAGGATTCGAAAAAGGTGGAAAATTTATAGGAAGAAATTCTTTAGCATTATTAGGAAATGTAGTAAAGAGTAAACCTGTAAAGCAAGTAGCAGGGATAGGAATGACTATTGGTGCAATGTATCTTTTTGGACCAGCTATAATTACTGCAAAATTGTTTAAAGATTTAGTTATCGATAATTGTATTTTTAATAAAAACAAATCTGTTATGGATTCAGTTAAATCATCAATTGAAATGACTAAAGATACAATGCAAAAAACAATTGCAGATCCTGTATTAGATTCTATAGGAAATGGAATAAGACATGCAGGAGATAAGATTTTTGATAAGGGTGGTGAAAGATAATGCCTAATATTACGAAAGAGGACTTCAAACAAGATTTACAAGAACTTGTAGAAATAGAAAACCAAAAACAAATGAATTTAGCAGTACTATTCGAAAATTCATTAGCAAACAGCAAAGAAATAAGATTAACAGAATTTAAAGATAGACTTTATATTCAAGCAAATTATTATAATACATTAGAAAAATATCAATTAGAAATTGATGATTTAGTAACACAGTATAAAAAACAATTGGACAAGTTATTTGATGTTTGTAGCACAAGATATATAAATATTCAAAGAGAATTAGCAACTGCAGTACAGTCAGAGATAATTGTTGTAACTAATATTAGTATTAACAAACAAAATTTAGAAAAAGCTATAGAAGAAAATGATGCAGAAAAAATACATTATTATACAAATAAAATTAATGCTTCTATTCAAAAGAAATTAAATTATGAAACTATTGTAAATGAATGCAATAGTAGATTAGAAGCTTGTATAGATCAAATTAGTGATTTTTCAGAGAAAATAAAGATAGATGAGAATGTAAATGTAGCCAAAAAAGAGAAGAACAGGATTTTAGAATTCTTTAATAAATTGATAAAGAATTTAAATAGAAAGAAAAACTTCGAAAACTATGTATTAAAGCCATCAGAAAACCATATAGAACGTTTAACAGACGAAGTAGACAAATCAATAGGAAACTTATATAATCAAATTTTTGAATTTGCAGTACAAATGAAAGATAATAAAGATAAAATTAATATGGCATTTAATGCCATGATGCAAGGATAAGAAATTTACACAGGGATTTGGGGACGTTCTTTTTTTCCCTGCCAAAAAATCTGTATTGGGATTTTGAAAAAGGAAGCTAATGATAATATTTTTTATGAAAAATATAAAAATAAATTAAAAATCTTTTTAGGAAAATCTACCTAAAAAGATTTTTTTCGACATAAGTTGATAAATGAAAAAAACATAAAAATATATAATAAAAAGTAATTCGACAAAATATATTATAATAATAAAATAGCTGTCGAAATTCCTCAAAAATAGGCATTCGATTTATATTGCAGACTCTATTACAAGAGTATATAGTAGTAAATACATAAAAAATATAGGAGGAATCAAATGAAAACTTTTTTTGGCGGAATGTTTATGAACAAAGAAAATTTAAGAAAGGAAGGGATATTATATCCAATAAAATTAGAATATTATAAGATAAAAGATTTAAAAAGTAAGAATGATATATTTGGAATAGAGGTAGTAAAAACAGCATATATAAATGAAGAAATAAAGGTAGAAAAAGCCTCTATAGATAAATTAACAAATGATGAAAAGATAGAAAATTCAATATTAGATATCCTAAAAAGAAATGAAGTAACGCCTGTTATATTAGAAGATGTAATAGAAGATTTAGTTAAATGCTAAAAAGTACTTGAAAAAAACAAATATATGAACTAAAATACTATAGTATTAAAGATTACAGAACACATATTCTGTAACTAAAAAGGAGAAGAAAATGGCAGATAAATTAATAATAGTAGAATCACCAGCAAAAGCAAATACAATAAAAAAGTTTTTAGGAGGAAAAACTAAAGTTGTTGCATCAATGGGACATATTAGAGATTTACCTAAATCAAAGTTAGGAGTTAATATAGAGAATAACTTTGAACCAGAATACATAAACATAAGAGGAAAAGGAGATTTAATAAAATCATTAAAAAAAGATGCAAAATCAGCTAAAAAAGTATATTTGGCAACTGACCCCGACCGTGAGGGGGAGGCAATTGCTTGGCATTTAGCACATATTTTAGATATTCCAGAGGATAGCAAATCAAGAGTAACTTTTAACGAAATAACTAAAACAGCTGTGCAAAAAGCTATAAAAGAGCCAAGGCAAATAGATATAAATTTAGTTAATGCACAACAAGCTAGGCGTGTATTAGATAGAATTGTAGGATATAAGATAAGTCCAGTATTATGGAAAAAGGTAAGAAAAGGATTATCAGCAGGAAGAGTTCAATCTGTTGCTGTTAAACTAATTGTAGATAGAGAAAAAGAAATAGAAGATTTTATACCAGAAGAATATTGGAATATAATTGCAAAATTATTAGACGAAAAGTCTAAAAAAGAATTTGAAGCCAAATTAGTTGGTAAAAATAATAAAAAATTAGAAATACATAGTAAAGAAGAAGTAGATGAAATTCTAGCTAACATTAAGGTTGCAAAGTTTATTGTAAAAGATGTAAAAAAAGGTGAAAGAAAAAGAAATCCAGCACCTCCTTTTACAACAAGTACAATGCAACAAGAGGCATCTAGAAAACTTAATTTTAGTTTAAAAAAGACTATGTCTGTTGCACAAACTCTTTATGAGGGAGTAAAAATACCAGAAAAAGGAACAGTTGGTTTAATTACTTACATGAGAACAGATTCTACAAGAATTTCTGAAGAAGCAAGGAAAGTTGCAAAAGAGGTCGTAGAGGCAACATATGGAAGCGAATATTACGAGAATAGGTATTACAAAACAAAAGCAGATGCACAAGATGCACACGAAGCTATTAGACCAACATATATAGATATTAAACCAGAACAAATTAAAGATTCTTTAACGAATGATCAGTATAAACTTTACAGATTAATTTATAATAGATTTTTAGCAAGCCAAATGAAATCTGCAATATTTGATACGTTAGCAGTAACGATAGATGCAAACGAATATAATTTTAAAGCTAATGGGCAATCAATTAAATTTAAAGGTTTTATGACTTTATATGTAGAAGGAACAGATGAGAAAGAAGATGAAATTGGACAAATTCCACTATTAGAAGTTGCTCAAGAAGTAAAAAAAGAAAAAATAGAATCAAAACAAAGCTTCACAGAACCACCACCAAGGTATACAGAAGCAAGTCTAGTAAAAGCCTTAGAGGAAAAAGATATTGGTAGACCAAGTACATATTCACCAACAATAACAACTATATTAGCAAGACATTATATAGAAAAAGAGGCAAAACAATTGGTACCAACAGAACTTGGTAAAGTAGTAAATAAATTATTAACAGAGAATTTTCCAGACATTATAAATGTAGAATTTACAGCAGAGATAGAAAATGAATTTGACGAAATTGCAGATGGAAAAGAAAACTGGAAACAGATGATTTCTGAGTTCTATGGACCTTTCGAAAAAGAACTAGAAAAAGTAGAAAAAGAATTAGAACATGTAGAATTAGAAGAAGAAGTATCTGATGTACCTTGTGAAAAATGTGGTAGGATGATGGTTGTAAAATATGGTAGATATGGAAAGTTCTTGGCATGTCCTGGATATCCAGAATGTAAAAATGTAAAACCATATATAGAAACTATAGAAGAACCATGCCCAAAGTGTGGTGGAAAAGTACAAATAAGGAAGACTAAAAATAGAAGAACATTTTATATATGTGAGAACAATCCAGATAAATGTGATTATATATCTTGGACAAAACCGAAAAAAGCAGAAAAATAGCTATAAATTTATGAACTATATCAGTTATGGTATAGTTCTTTTTTAGGTATAAAAAATTTATATAAAAGTATTTGTAGCACTTGTGAAAACATGGAAAATATTATATAATAATAAACTGAAAATAAATGTGTGGTAGGAGCAAAAAATGTTAGTAAATAATGAGATAATAACTGAATTATATGAAAATGCAGGAGATACGAGATATCAAAAGGCATTAGAATATGTAAAAGACAAGAGAGTAACTATAACTAATGTAAATTATGAGAATAAAAATAATTTTGAGCTAGCTGCAACTGTAAAAGGAAGCAATGGAACATATAACGTATATGCAAAAATAGAAGAAGGGGAGATTAAAGATATAAAATGCTCATGTCCAGATAACACTCAAAATTATTGTACTTGTAAGCATATTTTAGCGATGTTTATAGAGTTTATTGACAATTCTATATACGAAGAATTATATGCAAATCAGCCGGTAAAAAAGCACGAAACAAACACAAAGATGGATCATCGTGGTTTTAAGCAAATGATTACAGCTTTTTATAATACCGAAGTAGAGACCATTGATGAGGAAGAAGAAGTAATAAAAGAAAGAAAAAATATAAAAATAGTGCCTAGTATAATTTTTGATAGTTATTATAAAGAAATGAAGGTAGAATTTAAATTAGGTATAGATAAATTTTACAAAATAAAAAGTTTATCAGATTTTTATACAAGTATGCTAAATAAAGAAAATTTAAAATATGGAAATAAATTAGAATTTATCCATACAAGGGAAAATTTTGCCAAAGAAAGTTTACCTATACTGGACTTTGTTTTAAAACATGCCGAAGTTATAAAATATGTCAATAGTAGTGGAAATGCAGGATATAGATATTATGGGAAAGTATTAAGTGATAATTGTATAATTTTAAGTAATACTGGAATAGATGAATTTTTCGAGATTGTAAAAGGCAAAAAATTAGAGATAGTTCAAGATGGCGAAAAAGGGAAGATATCTTTTATTCCAGGAATTCCAAATATAAAATTCAAGCTAACAGAAGTGGCAGATGGTGAATTTGCTTTAACACAAAAAGAAGATGTTTTCGAATATCACGTATTAGAAGGAAAAGAATATATTTATATTATTTTAGATGAATATATTTATAGATGTGATAAGAATTATAAAAATACTGTAATAAAATTACTTGAAATATATAAAAAGAATTTTATTAGAGAAATAAGATTTAATAAAAAAGAATTACCAGATTTCTTCTCACTAGTTTTACCAAAGATGAGAGAATATATTGATACTTCAAACATAGACACTGAAAAACTAAAAGACTATATACCAAAAGATTTAGATGTAAAAATGTTTTTAGATTTTGATAAAAATAATTACATTATTGCAGAGTTAAAATTTATATATGGTGATATACAATTTAATCCATTGGATTTAGATAATATACCAAAGGTTGCAAGAAATGTAATTCAAGAATCTAATTGTCTAAATATGTGTAGAAAAACAGGATTTTTATTGGACTCAGCCAATAAGAGATTTGTATTAGTAACAGATGATGCAATATATAAATTTTTATCACAAGATATAAATAACTATACAGAAAAATATGAAGTATTAGTAACTGATAATTTTAAAACAAAAGAGATAAGACAGCCAAAACTTGGAACAGTAGGTGTTAAAATCGAAAATAACTTACTTAATATAGATTTAACAGGCTTAGATTTTGATAGAAGCGAACTAAAAGAAATTTTAGCAAAATACAACTTAAAGAAAAAATATCATAGACTAAAAGATGGTAGTTTTTTAGATTTAGAGCAAAATGATGATATAAAATTTTTAAACAGTTTAGAATATGGAATGGAAGTAGATTATAAAGATTTAGAAAAAGGAAAAATAAGAGTTCCTGTATATAGGTCTTTATATTTAAATAAATTATTAGAAAATGTTAAAAATGTAGAAATCCAAAAAGACAAAGAATATAAAGAGATTGTAAATAATATTGACGAACGTGAATATGACGATGAAATAACTCCACCAGAAGGATTAAATTGTACATTAAGATATTACCAAAAGGTAGGATATAAATGGCTAAAAATATTAGATGATTACAGACTAGGTGGTATTTTAGCAGATGATATGGGGCTTGGTAAAACTGTTCAATTAATTTCACTATTATTAGATTATAAGGCGAATGCAAAAGTAAAATTGCCATCAATAGTAATAACACCAAGTTCGTTGGCATTAAATTGGAAAAGTGAAATAGAAAAATTCGCGAAAGATATAAAAGTTTTAGTTATTAGAGGGACTTCGGAAGAAAGAGAAAAACAAATAAAGCAAATTCCAGAATTTGATTTAGTTATTACATCTTATGATTTATTAAAAAGAGATATGGAAATATATAGAAGGGAAGACATCTTATTTAAATTCCAAATTGCAGATGAAGCGCAATATATAAAAAATAGTAACACTCAAAATGCGAAATCTTTAAAAACGATAAATGCACAAACAAAATATGCACTAACAGGAACACCAATAGAAAATTCTTTGGCAGAGTTATGGTCAATATTTGACTATATAATGCCAGGTTATCTATTTACATATAAAAAGTTCAAACAATTATACGAAATACCAATAATGAGGGATAATGACCAAGAGGCTATGGAAAAATTAAAAATGATGATAGAACCTTTTGTACTTCGTAGAGTAAAGAAAGATGTACTAAAAGAATTACCAGAAAAGAGCATAACTGTATTAAATAATGAAATGCAAGGGGAACAACTAGAGATTTATTTATCATATCTAGCGCAGGCTAAAAAAGAAGCAATGACTGAAATCGAAGGAAATGGATTCGAAAAATCTCAAATTAAAATTTTGGCATTATTAACTAGATTAAGACAAATATGTTGCCATCCATCATTATTTTTAGAAAATTATATGGGTGAGAGTAGCAAATTAACACAATGCATAGAGATCGTTAAAGATGCTATTGCAGGAAAACATAAGATTCTAATTTTTTCTGGGTATACATCTATGCTTAATATAATAGAAGGAAATTTGGCAAAAGAAGGAATTAGCTATTATAAATTAACAGGTCAAACAAAGGTTGACGAAAGAGTGAAATTAGTAAATGATTTTAATAATAATCCTGATGTAAAAGTATTTTTAATATCTCTTAAGGCAGGTGGAACAGGATTAAATTTGATTGGTGCAGATATGGTTATTCATTATGATCCATGGTGGAATATGTCTGCCGAAAATCAAGCAACAGATAGAGCTTATAGAATTGGTCAAAAGAATAATGTACAAGTTTATAAACTTATAACAAAAAATTCTATAGAAGAAAAAATTTACGAATTACAAGAAAAGAAATCTAAACTTATAGATAATATGCTTAGTACACAGACAACATTTATTAATAAACTTAATAAGGATGATATTATGGAATTATTTAATTAGTTTAGAAGTAAGAATAAAACTAATATGTGTAAGCTTTTGTCTTACACATATTGTGTTTGGAAAGGAAAATGATGAAAGATTGTATAAATGTAATAGGTGGAGGATTAGCAGGAACAGAAGCTGCATATCAAATTGCTAAAAGAGGAATAAAAGTTAAGTTATATGAAATGAAGCCAAATAAATATTCACCAGCACATGCAAACCAAAATTTAGCAGAAATCGTGTGCAGTAATTCTTTTAAATCAAATTTGCATACAAATGCTTGTGGATTGCTAAAAGAAGAATTAAGAGTTATGGATTCTTTGCTTATAAAAATAGCAGATAGCACTGCTGTACCAGCAGGTCAAGCATTAGCTGTTGACAGAGAAATATTTGCCAAGAAAGTTACAGAAGCTATTAAAAGTAATCCAAATATAGAAGTAATAAATGAGGAAGTAGTAGATTTAGAAAAATTAATAGAAGAGGCAATTACGATTGTTGCGACAGGGCCATTAACAGCTGATGAATTAGCTAAGAATATTTCTAAGATAACTGCACAAGATAAGTTATATTTCTATGATGCAGCTGCTCCAATAGTTACAAAAGATAGTATTGATTTCAATATTGCTTTTTGGGGAGATAGATATGAGCAGGAAAGAGAAAAAGATGAAGAAATAGGAGCGTGGAAAGAAAGACTAAAAAATACAAAAGAAAAGCAAAATTATATAAATCTACCTATGAATAAAGAAGAATATGAGAACTTTTATAAGAATTTAATAGATGCAGAAGTAGTAGAACTTCATCATTTTGAAAAAAGAGAGATATTTGAAGGATGTATGCCAATAGAAATTATGGCAAAAAGAGGAGAAGATACATTAAGATTTGGCCCATTAAAGCCAGTTGGTTTTACTGATCCAAGAACAGGAAAAAGACCATATGCGTTGGTTCAATTAAGGCAAGATGATACAGAAGGAAATATATTTAACTTAGTTGGATTTCAAACTAATTTAAAATATGGGGAACAAAAACGAGTGTTTTCTATGATACCCGGATTGGAAAATGCTGAGTTTGTAAAATATGGTGTAATGCACAGAAATACTTTTATAGATTCAAGTCACTTATTAACTAATACATATAAAATGAAGAATATAAAAAATTTATATTTTGCTGGTCAAATTACAGGTGTTGAGGGATATGTAGAATCAATTTCTTCTGGTCTTATGGCAGGTATAAATGCTGCAAATGAATTTTATGGAAAAGAGGAATTTTATTTACCTATAGAAACTATGACTGGAGCTTTAGCAAATTATATTTCTACTCCAAATGAAAAATTTCAACCAATGAATGCTAATTTTGGAATAGTTCCAGGATTAGAAAAAAGAATAAAAGATAAAAAAGAGAAATATAAGATATTAGCTGATAGAGCATTAAAAGAATTAAATTATGCTAAAATAAAAATGAAGTAGTTTTTAAACTACTTCATTTTTATTTTAGCATATTATAATGATAAATCATCATGTGAATCTTGTTGTCTTGAATTATTTTGTCTTTCTTCTTTTACACGTTTATTATAATTATTTACTATTTGGAACATAGCATCTTCTCCAATTTCTGTTTTATATGCATCTAAAAAGTTATTATCTGAATCAACAACTTTTGCTCTAGTTGGAGCCTCTGGCATAACAGGTTTTTCTAATACACCTTTAAAAGGATGTTTTTTTCCATAAAGGATATTTTTAAAAATTTTAAATGGAGCTTTAGCCAATCTTTTTAAAGTAGCCAATTTACCTACTTTTGGATAAAGTGATAAATCTTGAAGTTCCTTTTCTCTTTTTACTTTAAGTTCAAGAATATCTCGCTTTGCATAATCGATAGATTTTTTTGCAGTTTCAATTCCTGTATTCATACGACCTAATTCTGCTGTAAATAAATCTTCTGTTGATTGCATAGTAACTGAAGATTTTGGATCTGAAATTTGTGAAATAAAGTAAAGTTCTGAATTTAGATCGTTAAAATTAATATGTGTTGTATTACTTGGAATACCAAATTCTCTTTTATGGTCTACTATATATTTTTGTAATTTAATTCCTTTAGAACTTATTCCTTTTTCTAATGCTGAAGCTTCTTTTTTTAATGCAGCTAAAACGTTTTGTCTAGTAGCTTGTTCTTTAGAATCTTTAGCTTGTATGCTAGAATACTGATTTATAACGGTATTAAAAACTTCAAGTTTTTGCTTATCTGCGTCTATAGATAAATAGTTACTTAAATTTGGATCAGTTTTTGATAGTTCTTTTAATTTATCTATAACTAGAAGAGTTCTTCCAGGTATTTTTGTTGCTTCTTCCATTTGAGGTATTTTTTGTGAATAAATATCAATTAAAGATTCTCTTAAAGAAATTTGAAATTCAAAATTTGAATTAGCTTGCTCAATATATGAATTTAATTCATTAGAAGCTTGTTCAATATCGTCTTTTCTTTTAAATAAATCATCTTCTTTTATTTTTTTTATTTCTTGGTTTATTGCGTCAATTTCTAAATCAATATCGCCATAAAAACTTTTTGCTTCATATGGATTTAGAAAAGCATTAAGATTATTTGATTGACTTGCTTTTTGACGTTTTAAATTACGTAGTTGTCTACCATAATTATCTAATTTACTTTTGATTTTTTCTAAATCTTTAATATCTTCTTCTAAATAAGGAAATTGATTTTTTGTTGTAGTATATAGTGCTGAAAGTGCAGAAAATTCAATTTTATTATTATCCATAATATTGCCTCTGTATGAGGCTTCACCATCCTCTCTCATTTTTTATTTTGATAAAAGTTCGTCACATTTTTTTATTAATTCATCTATATCTGAAGAAAGTTGTTGTAAAGTTATTTTATAAGTGGCTAAATCTTCTATAGACATTTTTTTTAATTCTTCTTTTGTTTTAAATTTTTTTTCTTCCATAATTATGTTTATCTTAGATATAAGCTAAGATATCCTCCTCTCATTTTAGTAGTTACACACTACATTAATTATACTAAAAAAGGTAAATAATGTCAATAACTTTTTATGTAAATTAATTTTACGAAGTGTTCTTTATTGCTTTGTAATTGCAGTTAATTGACTAATTTTACATAATATAGTATAATGTTAGTTAAATCAAATATAGGAGGTTTATTAACATGAAGAAGACAAGACGGAAGGCTTTTTGGATAATCCTGGTACTTATAGCATTATTAGTAATAATAATGTTTGCCTCAGGAGCCATCCAGGTGGACGTGCTGAAAGCATGGACATGGGTGACAGGAGGTATATCAGGGATCGTTGGAAAAATCGTAGGATTTTTCGAACTGAAATCCATAATAATCCTTATGGTTGGTGTCTTCGTAGGCTTCGTCCTCGGATTTAAAGTCCGTGGATGGGCTAAAGAAGAATGAACCGGGGGAGCGACGCAGACTGCGTCGCTTTTTCCATTATAATGATAAAAAAGAATGGTAAACATAAATATTTACAAATTTTAGAAAATATGTTACAATAAAGTAGTCTTTAAGACGTATAAATATAATTAAATAGGAGGAACAATGTATGAGAATTCAAAGTCAGTCCACAATGCAAAACGCAGGTCAGTCCGCAGGTGGTTCTCAACAGAGAACTTCTGAAAAAGCACGCCGTAGAAAGCGCAAATGCGCAGGTGTGTATCTTATCCGAATGACATTAGGAATTGTGGCAATTATCTTGGTGATAGTTGTTACAGGGGTGCAAGCAGAAGGCTGGGAAGCCATCGCGGATGTCTTGTTCGGAGAAATCACCTTGCCTGAGGTGATTAGATACGCTGTTATCGTTCTCTTAAGTATGCTGGTTGGATATTGGATGAAAAAGCCTAGAAAGATATACTTTAAAGGGGAGAAGCAGCAAATAACAAAATCCGAAGCTAACGAAAGTAAAGCAGAGGAATAACGAGGGGGGAGTGTACAAAGGGTAACCTTATACACTCTCTTATTCGTTGTATAAATTAGATACAAATTTTGAATGTAGCATATAAAAACTTTTAAGTATAAATTACTGTCAATATATTTAAAAAAACAAGTTAAATAAAAAGTTAAATGCACAATTAACATAAGAATAATGCATTTAGTAATA
>ERZ826146.110-NODE-110-length-91967-cov-9.396379_pt1 | contig 91967 bp, 76 predicted proteins | sample MGYA00519857_ERZ826146 | MGnify/ENA primary metagenome ERZ826146 (study PRJEB31778, sample SAMEA3449222) | human gut metagenome | biome: human gut; feature: human-associated habitat; material: faeces | place: United Kingdom | collected 2010/2012 ...
AAACTATGACTGGCAGGGAAACATCAGACAGCTTAGAAATGTTATGGAGCAGAGTGTCATAATGTGTGACAGAATAATTCAGACTTATGATATACTTATAGATAATATTGAAGAAGATAATGTTGAAAAAATAAAACAGCATCACCAGCTTAAAGGTATTTTTAATGATGATGACATACTTAACATTCCTTTAAGAACAAGGGCACTGGAGCAGGAACTCATTTTAGAAGCACTGAAAAGGAGTGACAATAACAAGAGCAGAGCTATAGAGATGCTGAACATAGGACGCAAGACATTTTATAAAAAACTGAAAGAATACGAGCTTACATAGTTGTATCCCAAGGAAACGAGGAGTGTTTCGATTAGAAACACTCCTCGTTTCCTTTAGAAACAAAATAAGTGCCTCATATCATCAATGTTAAATGCATTTAAAAAAATTCAAACAAAAAATATATTTAAATTTAAAGGATTAGAGTATCTTAGTGGGAAATTTGCAAATCCATAATGTGAAGTGGCACCGAATTTGCGCTATTAAAAGGCAATAGTTAAAGAAGACATTAAAAAAGGAGGAGAATTTTATGTCTAAACTAAAAGGATATGAGTACATTGGAGAGACATTAAAGGCTAATGGCACTACTCATGTTTTCTATGAAGAACTTGCTTTTTTCTATTCCACTAAAGAAATGAGAAAGTATGGTATAACACCGGTGCTGGCTCATTCGGAAGAAGCTGCAGGTTATATGGCAGACGGATATGCAAGAGCGACAGGTAAGGTCGGTGTCTGTATGGCTACATCCGGTCCCGGTGCAACAAACCTTGTAACGGGAATTGCAACTGCATATATGGATTCCGTTCCGATGGTTGCGATCACCGCAAATGTCGGAGTAAATATGCTCGGTAAGGACAGCTTTCAGGAAATCGACATTGCAGGTGTTGTAATGCCGATCACAAAGCATAGCTTTATCGTAAAAAATGTAGAAGACCTGGCACCGACGATCCGTCGTGCATTTAGGATCGCAAAGAGTGGAAGACCGGGTCCTGTCCTTGTTGATATTACAAAGGATGTTACGGCTGCAGAGACAGAGTATACATATGAAGAACCGGCAGTGATCGAACGTAAGACAGATACGATCCGGGAAGAAGATATAAATAAAGTGATCGAGATGATCAAAGTATCCAGAAGACCATATATCATGGCAGGCGGCGGAGTGATCATTTCAGGAGCTTCCGAAGAATTAAAAGAATTTGCTGAGAAGGTAGATGCACCTGTATGTGACACACTTATGGGAAAGGGTGCATATGATGGTACAAGCAAGCGTTATACCGGCATGATCGGAATGCACGGAACCAAGGTATCGAATCTTGGAGTATCCAGATCCGATCTTGTGATCGTGGTAGGAGCACGTTTCTCCGACCGTGTAATCGGAAATGCTTCCAAGTTCGCACCAAATGCAAAGATCATTCATATTGATATCGATGCAGCCGAGATCGATAAGAATATTCCGGCAAATGCAAGCATTGTGGGTGATGCTAAAGAAGTTCTGACGATATTAAACAGTAAACTTCCAACTCAGTCAAATCGTTCCTGGATGGCAGAAATCAAGGATTTAACAGAGAAAAATCCGGTTACATACGACATGGATCACTTAAATGGACCGGCAACTATCAAAAAAATCTATGAAATTACCGAAGGAAATGCTATAATCACTACTGATGTAGGTCAGCACCAGATGTGGGCGGCACAGAATTACACTTATAAGGAGCCAAGAACCTTCCTTTCATCAGGAGGACTTGGTACTATGGGATATGGCGTCGGTGCAGCTATCGGTGCAAAATATGGCAGACCGGATAAGACTGTAGTAAATATCGCAGGAGATGGATGCTTCCGTATGAACATGAACGAGATCGCAACAGCGGCTCGTTATAAAGTACCGATCATTCAGGTGGTATTAAATAACCACGTTCTCGGAATGGTAAGACAGTGGCAGAATCTGTTCTACGGACAGCGGTATTCGAATACAGTATTAGATGATTCTGTTGATTTTGTAGCAGTATCAAAAGCACTTGGTGCAAATGCAAGTAAGATCACATCGATCGAAGAGTTTGAAACAGAGTTTAAGAAGGCATTGACAGCAGATGGTCCGACCGTACTGGATGTTATGATCGATTCCGATGATAAGGTATGGCCTATGGTAGCTCCGGGTGCTGCGATCGACACCTGTTTCACAGACAAAGATCTTGATAATTAAAAATAACAATATTTAATAAAGAAGGAGATAAAAAATGGCAAGAGTATTTAACTTTTCAGCAGGTCCATCCATGCTTCCTGAATCTGTATTAAGAGAAGCAGCAGAAGAAATGCTTGACTACAGAGGAACAGGCATGAGTGTTATGGAGATGAGTCATCGATCGAAAGCATTCGATACGATCATCAAAGAGGCAGAACAGGATCTTCGTGATATCATGGAAATCCCTGATAATTACAAAGTATTATTCTTACAGGGTGGTGCTTCCCAGCAGTTCGCTGCAATTCCTATGAACCTTATGAAGAATGGTGTAGCTGATTACATTATCACAGGTCAGTGGGCAAAGAAAGCATACGAAGAAGCTAAAAAATATGGAAAGGTAAATGCTGTTGCTTCATCAGCAGATAAGACATTCTCCTATATTCCGGATTGTTCTGATCTTCCGATTGATGAGGATGCAGATTATGTATATATCTGTCATAACAATACAATCTATGGAACTACATATCACAAGCTTCCAAATACAAAGGGCAAGATCCTGGTAGCAGATATGTCATCTGACATTCTGTCCCAGCCGGTCAATGTATCTGACTATGGTATGATCTACTTTGGTGTACAGAAGAATGTAGGCCCGGCCGGTGTAGTAGTTGTTATCATCCGTGAAGACCTGATCCGTGATGACGTTATGCCTTTCACACCAACCATGTTAAAGTATAAGACACAGGCAGATGCAGATTCTCTTTACAATACACCACCATGCTACGGTATCTATATCTGTGGCAAGGTATTCAAATGGGTAAAAGAGATGGGTGGCCTTGCAGCTATGAAAGAGCACAATGAGAAGAAGGCAGCAATCCTTTATAATTTCTTAGACAGCTCTAAGATGTTCAAGGGGACTGTAGTAAAAGAGGATCGTTCTTTAATGAATGTTCCGTTTGTTACAGGTGATGAAGAATTAGATGCCAAGTTCGTAAAGGCTGCAACAGAAGCCGGTTTTGTAAACCTGAAGGGCCACAGAACTGTTGGTGGTATGAGAGCATCCATCTACAATGCAATGCCAATCGAGGGTGTTGAGAAGTTAGTAGAATTCATGAAGGATTTCGAAGAGAAGAATTCATAATAAAGGAGAATTTAAAATGGCAGTTAAAGTGAATTGTTTAAATCCGATCGCTGCATGTGGCATGGAGTTGTTACCGGATACATATGAAATAACGGATAATTATGCAGACGCAGATGCAGTTCTGGTAAGAAGCGCATCCATGCATGATCTGGAGCTTTCAGATAAACTCCTGTGTGTTGCAAGAGCAGGTGCAGGTGTAAATAATATTCCGCTTGATAAATGCGCAGAAAAGGGTGTTGTAGTATTCAACACACCTGGTGCAAATGCAAATGGTGTTAAGGAACTGGTTGTAGCAGGCCTGTTACTTGCTTCCCGTGATCTGATGGGCGGATACAACTGGGTAAAGGACAATGCTTCTGATGAGAACCTTGCAAAAGCAGTTGAGAAGCAGAAGAAGCAGTATGCAGGTAATGAGATTGCCGGCAAGAAGCTCGGTGTTATCGGTCTTGGAGCGATCGGTGCCAAGGTAGCAAATATCGCAGTCAGACTTGGAATGGAAGTATATGGTTATGATCCGTTTGTATCAGTTGATGCAGCATGGGGCTTATCCAAATACATCAAACATATTACAAATGTAGAAGATATCTATAAAGAATGTGATTATATCACAATCCATGTTCCTGCACTTCCTGCAACAAAGGGAATGTTGAATGCAGATGCATTTGCAATGATGAAGGATGGTGTCAGAATCCTGAACTTTGCAAGAGACGTTCTTGTAAATGATGAAGATATCAAGGCAGCACTTGCAAGTGGCAAGGTAGCAAAATATGTAACAGATTTCCCAAATCCGGCAATCGCAGGTACAGAAAATGTAATCGCATTACCACACCTTGGTGCCTCCACAGAAGAATCTGAAGATAACTGTGCGATCATGGCATGCAAGGAGATCAAGGACTTTATGGAGAATGGTAATATCAAGAACTCCGTAAACTATCCAAATGTAAATATGGGTGTATGCGGTGACACTGCCAGAGTTACGATCTGCCATAAGAATATTCCTAACATGCTGACACAGTTTACCGGAGTATTTGCAAAGCAGGGTGGAAATGTATCAGGAATGATCAGTCAGGCAAAGGGTGAATATGCATATTCAATCCTTGATATTGATAAGGTTCCTACAGAAGACGATATCAATGCATTACTTGCAATTGATGGCGTTATCAAAGTTCGTGCGATCTAAGAAAAAAGATTAGGAGATTAGTAAAAATGAGTGATAAACTGAAAGTCGGTATTCTTGGTGCTACCGGTATGGTAGGACAGAGATTTATAGCATTATTAGAGAATCATCCATGGTTTGAGGTTGTAACAGTGGCTGCAAGCCCAAGAAGTGCCGGAAAGACATATGAAGAGGCAGTTGGCGACAGATGGAAGATGGATACTCCGATGCCGGAGGGCGTTAAGAAGCTCATCGTTCATAATGTAAATGAAGTAGAACAGGTTGCTGCAACTGTAGATTTCGTATTCAGTGCAGTTGATATGTCAAAGGAAGAGATCAAGGCGATCGAAGAAGCATATGCAAAGACAGAGACTCCTGTAGTATCCAACAACTCAGCACACCGCTGGACACCGGATGTTCCTATGGTAGTACCTGAGATCAATCCGGAGCATATGAAGGTCATTGATTTCCAGAAGAAGAGACTTGGAACAACCAGAGGCTTTGTAGCAGTAAAACCAAACTGCTCCATCCAGTCTTATGCGCCGGTTCTTACAGCATGGAAAGAGTTTGAACCATATGAGGTAGTTGCTACCACATATCAGGCAATTTCAGGTGCAGGTAAGACATTTAAGGACTGGCCGGAAATGGTTGGAAATATCATTCCATATATCGGTGGAGAAGAAGAAAAGTCAGAGAAGGAACCACTTCGTATCTGGGGTAAGATCGAGGATGGTGTGATCGTTCCTGCAACAACACCGGTTATCACATGTCAGTGTATCCGTGTCCCTGTATTAAACGGACACACAGCAGCTGTATTTGTTAAGTTCAAGAAGAATCCTACAAAGGAACAGTTGATCGAAAAGCTGGTATCCTATAAGGGCGTTCCTCAGGAACTTGAGCTTCCGAGCGCACCAAAGCAGTTCATCCAGTATCTGGAAGAAGACAATCGTCCACAGGTATCAATGGATGTTGACTTTGAACACGGTATGGGAATCAGCGTTGGCCGTCTTCGTGAAGACACTGTATATGACTGGAAGTTTGTTGGTTTATCCCATAATACAGTCAGAGGTGCAGCAGGTGGTGCTGTTCTTTGCGCAGAGCTGTTGAAGGCACAGGGATATATCACAAAGAAATAAATATATGATGGAAGATATCGCATAAGTAACTGTTAGCGAATAACAGAGATGCAGATATGTATCATATAAAGAAATAGAATAGGCATGGAATATGACGTTTTAGTTGTATTCCATGCCTGTTTGCATTAAAATGATAAATGAGTTAAAAGAAAGGAATGGATCATTAATTGACTTAGAGATCATATAGTGTTCCATAAATAGTATATAGTAATGCGACATTCGACGAATCACACATTTGTTGTCTGTGCTTATAAAGAGTCACCATATCTGGAAGAATGTATCCGGTCATTGGTAGCACAGACTGTAAGATCAAATATCGAAATCTATACATCAACGCCTAATGAACATATCAGAAATATTGGTGAGAAATATCATATTCCTGTATATGTAAACGAAGAAGCGGGACAGGGAATACAGGCAGACTGGAATTATGCATATAATCATGCAAAGACAGATTATGTAACTGTTGCTCATCAGGATGATGTGTATGAACCGGAGTATGTCCGCGCTTTCTTAAAATGTATAAAGACATATGATGATTGGAGCATATACTATACTGATTATACACCGATCAAGCATGGGGACAGTAGCAAGCGGGATGTAAACAGTAAAATCCGAAGGCTTCTTCGTTTTCCTGTAAAGAATCGTAGAAAGGCGAATAAAATCTGGCGGAAGAAATTAACTCTCTGTCTGGGTAATTCAATCGTATGTCCGCTTGTTACATATAACAAGAAACGACTTGGTGATACTGTGTTTACATCGGAATATGGGTTTAATCTCGACTGGGATACCTTCTACAAGCTGGCATGCCAGCCGGGAAGGTTCTTATATATGGATATGGTACTGGGACATTACCGCGTCCATGATGGCGCCACCAGTAAAGATTTTATAGAGAATCACAATCGCGAGATAGAAGACCAGAGCATGTTCGAGAAATTCTGGCCGAAATGGGTTGTGAAGGTGATCATGGTGTTCTACCGGTTGGCGTATAGGACGTATGATTAGCAGAAAGATAAGAGTAAGTATAATTGGAAATTATCATATAAAATCTATGAAAGTGAACATAAAAAAGTATGAGAGATACATTATATATTGTTGTACCTTGCTATAACGAGGAAGCAGTTATTGATGAAACAACAAAAAGATTAACAGAAAAATTGAAAAATTTAATTATGACAGAGCGCATATCGGAAAAAAGCCGCATTTTATATGTAAATGATGGTTCTAAAGATAATACATGGGCTATTATTGAGCGATTGTATAACGAAAATGAATTTGTTACCGGATTAACGCTATCCAGAAACAGAGGACATCAGAATGCATTGTTAGCAGGTCTGTTCGAGGCAAAAGAGCATGCGGACATGATTATATCAATGGATGCAGATTTGCAGGATGATATAGATGTTATTGATAAATTTGTAGATGAATATTATAATGGTTCTCAGATAGTTTATGGAGTTAGAAAATCCAGAAAGACTGATACGTTTTTTAAACGGACGACAGCGATAGCTTTTTATAAATTGATGCGTATGATGGGAGTTGAATTAGTTTATAATCATGCTGATTATCGCTTGATGAGCAAGAGGGCAGTAGAGGAACTGGAGCAATATAAAGAAGTAAATTTATTTTTACGTGGACTTGTACCATTGATTGGCTTTGAAAGTTCTGTTGTGGAATATGACAGAGGTAAGAGATATGCAGGGGAGAGCAAATATCCTTTAAAGAAAATGATCTTTTTTGCAATAGATGGCATAACATCAACGAGTGTAAAACCTATAAGAATGATTACAGCCCTTGGATTTATAACAGCATTTATTAGTGTAATATTTTTGATTTATGTTATAATAGGACATTTAGTTGGACATACTGTATTAGGATGGACGACCATTATTGTATTAGTTTGTCTGTTTGGAGGTATGCAGATTATGTGCATTGGAATAGTTGGGGAGTATGTAGGAAAAATATATCTTGAAACGAAGAAAAGGCCGAGATATATTGTTGAGGAGAAAAAGCTAAAATAAAGACAATAAATAAAAAACACTAAGGCTTTATTAGATTAAAACCTTAGTGTTTTTGTATATATTAATTCCATATCCTTAGGACACCTGTACGGACATATGGTTCTGAGAAGTAAAAATCGTAATAGTATAGCATATAACCATTCGATGAGCAGATATTCCAGTTGTGAAATAGTTCCCTAAAATATTTTTCATGCCATGCACAGTGATAGACGCATAGTGCAAGTTGAATTGATTGTTTAGAAGAGAAAAGAAATGATCCGCCTTTGATAATGTCTGGTTCGCTTCCTTCGGCGTCGATTTTAATGAATAAATTTTCATTTTCAAGATGTTTTTCTTTTATAAAATCATCAAGGGAAATGTGTGTATCATCAGAATAGGATGAAACAAATTTTTTAATTATGACAACTTTATCTTTGTAGTTTTTGTATGTTTTTTCCAGTGCCTGAATCCATTCATTAGAGCATTCAAAAATGTATACTTTCTTTACAGCGTCGATATAATCAATAGGGAAAAAACCTTCAGCACCACCAATATCAAGAATTACACTATCTTTTTGAGGATGAAATTCTTCTGTTGTATATCGATGTGGTGATTGCGTGTCCTGCTCAAGTAGGATATTTTTAAAATAGCGTGCAGCACGGTATTTATTTGTAAATGCAGGTTTTAAATAAATATCAAAATTATGATAATTTGTAAAATATAAATTACTTGTCTTATCTTTTTTGATAGAAATATCAGAAGATTTGTATTGCTCTGTAAATTTATATGGAAATACATTTACTTTATTATCGTTTAAATATTTAGCTATTTTCATGTAGTCAGGGTTATCTTGTCTGGCTAGGTAATTGATTATTTTTTTCTTTTTTAATCGGCCGGATAATTCACATAAAATAAATTCCAAATCGTTTTGAGCTAGTTTATATGGTAATCTTTGCATAATGTATTACTCCTTTTCAAAGGTTATTTCATATACGTTAAATTCTGCACCGAAGTCAACTGCATCGGTAATAAGATTTAAGTATTTAATATTATTATCTTTAGACAAATAATTTAGATAACTATCGAGATAGAGAAGTTTTTTGTTTCCTAAGTTTAAGTTATGCAAGCGTTTATTAAGTATGATTGAACGTGTATTAACTTCATTGTAATTGTATGTAGACATATCAGAATAACTAGCACTGTCATTTGCATCTTCAGAACTATCAAGGAATTGTGTAGTATCAATAAATAAGTATGTTTTTTTCGTCTGATCAATTGACGACAATAAATTTGACTGATCAAAAAAAGATGAATTGGACATATATATAAAACTATCACATTTATATATTAATGGTGCGTATATTGTCATATGCCAACGACTTGGAGAAACAATTATTATATTTGAGTTTGTTGACAGATTTTCAATATAGTCGATATTTTTAGTTGTTGGAAAGAAATAAGAACATTGTTTTGTAGCAAGTATGATATCTATTGATAAACTTAAAACTATAACAATTGAAAATAAGGTCATGTATATTTTTGCGTTGTGAAATAGTTTGTTAAATAATGAAAAAGTAATGTAAACAAATAAAATGCTTATTATAGGATAAACAATAAAAAGATAACGTGTAGTGAAATTGGACATTAATGATATATCAACGCGATAACTGCAGATAACAACAATAAATATAAATGTAATTATAATTGATAGTACAAACCAATTAATTTTTTTAAACAGAGAAACGATTGTTTTTTCTTTCAGAAAGGTTTTGAAACGTTTCTTCAGTTTTATGAAAAACGTTTCTTTTCTAAATAGAAAACTAAAAGAAAAGAATAAAATGATTAATACTAATAAAACTACAGGAAAATAGAGCATAATACCTTTACTGTATGGAGAGACGATGGAAAATCCAAATATATCTACAAAAACCATATATATACAGGTGAAAAAGTAGTATTTAAAAATAATCTGGTCATAATTTTCAATATCATCAGTTGTAAATGCCTTATAGGATGTGTCAGTATCATCTACAAGATCTGATGCGTCATTATTATTAGTAAAAGCTTGAGCAGTGGATGTAGTATATTTTCCCTCATCACGGAATTTGAATGTCTGAACTCCGAGCATATGATCAAGTGTAGCGGGGAAGATAGCAATAGAAAGAGCAACTCCAAGGATCATGAATCCTGCATATTTAGCCAAGACATGCCATTCCTTTTTAACCATCCAACATATACACATAATGGCAGTAAGCATAAATGCATATGGAAGGAAGAAATGATGTGTTAAGGCTCCCAGACACGTAAATATTGCTAACTTGATATAAGTTGAGATTTTTTTTCTGGAAGCGGTATCATAGTATAATTTGGCGTTATAATAAGCGAGAATAACGGCAAACATTGTAACCATAGTATACATACGGATAAATATCACCATAGACAAAGTTCCGACATTAAATGTGTTAAAAATAACACCTAATATTCCAACATATCTGGATTTGGACATGATTAATAAAAGCCTATAAAGAAATATAGACATAATAATATAGCACACAATATTAATAATAAAGCCTAATGCGGGAATGTATTGGTCAACAAAAAAAGATGATAAAAAGTGTAATGCAAAGAAGTAAAGAGGTGGGTGCATATCACAAGCCATATTATAATATACAGAACCAAATGAAAAACGTTCTCCTTTCTGAACAGTTAAATAATTTTTAAGCACTTCACCGGAAAGCCATTCATTACAGTTTTTATCATAATTATCATCATCAGATGAATATATATATGGTTCATAATAACTATTTGCAAGTCCAAAACTCCATTCTTCGTCAGAATGCGTTCCCTGTTTTTCTACAAAAAAACCATAACTAAATCTACAAATTCCAGCAAGAATAACTAAACATAATATGATATATACTGTTTTGTTAGAGTTAAAAAACTTTTTCATGTAATCCTCCTATGATAAACGAATAACATAAATTTAACATATTTGAAAAGAGAATGCTATATGTGTGTATTCGTTTTATTTAATATTTGTATTAACATTTTTCTATATAAAATAAAAATAATGAGGGCTATTGATAAAACATATAGTATAAATGCAAACATAGGTTTAAATTTTAAATAAAATAGGAAGATGACTATAGAAAGGATGATAAATAAATAACGTTTCCAGGTATATTTAATAGAATTTTTCAGTTTGTAGCATAATACAATTTCGGAAATTACATACCAAATTATAAATGTACATAAACTGGAAAATGCAATATAGGTTATATGGGATGAGGATAAACATATAAATAAATCAAGGCAGGAACATAAAAGGAGTGCAATAGAATTGATTGTTGTATATGCCCTGCTGCATTTTAATACTTTAAAGAAGTTGCAACTTACCAATAAAAGCAATGATCGGAAAATAATTGTACAATATAATATAGAAAGTATAGAGATACAATTTTTATATAAAGGCAGAAAATGTTCAATAAACATTTTCATAATATAAAAAGATGATAAAAGAAGAATAGTTACTATACACAGAATATTACTGGATATATTATAATATTTTAAATACTTTTTTGAGTCGATACGGGAAAGATACGGATAAATTAAATTTGATATTATAGAAACGATCATATATATGCCGGAAATTAGTGTAGCAGAAAAAGAGTACATTGCAAAATCTGTACTTGAATAAAAAATATTAACGAAGATACAATCAACGTTTAGTATTAGTAGTCCGATATGCTCGGATACCATAAATGCTATTCCTTTTTTTAAAAGAACAAATATATTTGCTTTTGAAGGTATTGTGTATTTGCCAAATACTAAGGTGCGATTTTGACATAACGAAAGAGTTGAACTAAAAATAATAATGGCTGTTGATATAATTAAAGTATAAATATATGTTGTTTTTGAGAAAACAGCCATTGATATTATCATTAAAAAAGTCAGACAATAGTGCGATATTAATAATACCGCATCTTTGGTAAAATTTTTTGTAAATTGATTTATACTAGAAAAATAGCATCTAATATTGATTATAGGAATATTGAATGCTATAAATACAAATGTAATATATTGTTTATATGATAAGTGACTTTTTGATATAAATAAAATGGCAGACAAAAATATATAGGATAAAATTGTAATTATAATGAGTAAACGATTGTAATATCGGAAATGTTCCTCAGGTAAGGCATCAAAATTCAGACTACCATATTTGATGTAAATTCCATGAATTAATCCAAAAGATAACAGTCCAGAATAAGATGAATACAGTAAAAATGTACGATAAAGGGAATAATCATCTATATTCATTATTTTTGGAAGAAAAAGGCAGGTTAATACATTAACTAAAATTGTAGAAATGTTTGTAAGAACAACTGCAATAACATTTTTTTTATCTGAAGCTTTAATCATAATTATTTCCTTGATTATATGTATTGTTACAATTTATTTTAGCAGAAAAGACAAGAATAGCAATATAATTCTTGCTACCATCATACAATTGTGCTAAAATCAAACAGGATTGAGATAATGAGAAAATGGAGGCACACACATGAAGAAATTAATTTTAGTTACATCACCACCAGCCTGTGGAAAGACGTTTATTTCCAAACAGGTGGCAAAGGCACTGCCTAATTGTGTATATCTTGATAAGGACACATTAATTGTTCTTTCAAAGCAGATCTTTGTAGTAGCTGGTGAGGAATATAACCGTTCATCCGATTTCTTCCAGAAGAATATCCGCGACTACGAATATTATTGTGTACTGGATCTTGCATTTGAAGCACTGGAATACAATGATACAGTTCTTATAAATGCACCATTCACGGATGAGATCAGAGATGATGAATATCTTGACAATCTCCGCGCAAAGCTTGCAGAAAAAGGTGCAGAGCTCTTTGTAATCTGGGTAAATACCAGAAAAGATGTCTGTCACGAAAGAATGATTAAGCGTGCATCAGACAGAGATACATGGAAGTTGGAGCACTGGGATGAGTATATCAACAGCCAGAACTTCAATCCACCGACAAATATCAAAGAACTCTTTATATTTGAGAATTCTTCCGATGAAGAGTTTAAAGCATCTATAGAAAAGGTTGTTAAGGCAATCAGAGGTTGATAGGGATTTTGAGTATTGCAACAGGAATCAGCGATGTTTTCTGTTGCAATATTTATATAGAAGAGCAGTTGATTACGAGATCTTCAGATTGATTACATTTGTATAAAATTCATATTGAAGACAGATAAACAGAAATCAGGAGGAACAGGACATGGCGGTTATCAGAAGCTTTAAAGCATTCAGACCAAGACCGGATATCTGCGACAGAGTGGCAGCATTGCCATATGATGTATATAACAGAAAAGAAGCCTGCGAGGAAGTGCGTCGGGAGCCGATGTCATTCTTAAAGGTAGATCGCGCAGAGACATCATTTGATGACAGTGTAGATACCTATGCACCGGAAGTATATAAGAAGGCTGGGGATCTTCTGCATGAGATGATGGAGGATGGCACTTATATCGAAGAAGAAAAGCCGGTTTACTACATATATGAATTGATTATGGACGGACGTCATCAGACAGGTTTAGTTGCCTGTGCATCGATCGATGACTATATGAATAACGTGATCAAGAAACATGAGAACACCAGAGAAGACAAAGAACAGGATCGTATCCGCCATGTGGAAGCCTGCGGTGCGCAGACCGGACCAATCTTCCTTGCCTATCGTTCGATTGATATCGTAAATCAGATCATTGACCGGGTAAAGTTAGGAGAGAAGCTGTATGGCTTTACTTCCCCTGATGGTATTACACATAATGTATGGATCATTAATGATGCAAATGATATCCGGACAATTCAGGATGCGTTTGCCGGTATCAATGAGATCTACATAGCAGACGGACATCATCGTTCTGCTTCCGCTGTAAAAGCAGGACTGCATATGAGAGAGAAGCATCCGGATTATACCGGAGAGGAAGAATTCAATTATTTCCTGTCGGTTCTGTTCCCACATGATCAGTTGATGATCCTTCCGTATAATCGTGTTGTAAATGATCTGAACGGCATGACGGATGAAGAATTTTTAAAGAAGCTTGAAGATAAATTTGAAATAGAAGCCTGCAGCGAAGCTGTATCACCGGAGAAGAAGGGCAGCTTTGGTATGTATATGGATGGCAGCTGGTATAAATTAACGGTGAAGGACGGCGTGGTTCCGGAGGATGTCGTCGGTTGTCTGGATGTATCTGTGCTTCAGGAAAATGTTCTGGCACCGATGCTTGGAATCGGCGATCCGAGAACGGACAAACGGATTCAGTTTGTCGGTGGTATTCGCGGACTGTCCGAGCTGGAACGATTGGTAGACGGCGGAAAGAAGGTAGCATTTTCCATGTATCCGACATCGATCACGGAGTTATTCGATATCGCAGATGCAGGCAAACTGATGCCACCGAAGTCAACATGGTTTGAACCAAAGCTTCGAAGCGGAATCTTTATCCACAAGATAGTATAAACAGAGTACACAAGAGGAGAATGGGTTATGACAAAGAACACAGAGATTTTCGTTCTGAATCAGGATGAGGTTATGGCGATTACGGGGGCGAGACATGGTGATCCACATCATATACTGGGGATGCATGTCTGTTTGGCTGATGTATACGTAAATGCATTTCTGCCGGATGCGGCAGAGGTTTATGTAGTGGATGAAAAAAATCAGACAGAATATCCGATGCACGTGGAATACGCCGATGGATTTTTTACTGTAAAGCTTGAGAATAAAAAGCCGTTTGCATATCAGTTGAAGATTGTTCGGAAGGTATGGGATGCAGACGGAGAAGAAGCAGATGAAGCGATCATGATAAAGGATGCGTATAGCTTTTCTTATTCTGCGGATCTTGAAAAAGTAATGCAGGTGGTAAACGGAGAGGATGACATTGAATCAGGCTTCCGTATCAAAGAGTTATTTGGTGCAAGAAAGATGAACTTTGATGGCACAGAGGGCGTGGCGTTCTGTATTCAGGTTCCGGGCTGTGTCAGAGCCAGTGTGGTTGGTGATTTCAATAACTGGGACGGCAGAGTGAATCCGATGCGGAAGATTGACTATACGGATTTATTTGAGCTCTTTATTCCTTATGATATTGACCGGACCAGATACAAATTTGAAGTATTATATGAAAATGGTGCAACAGACATTTTCTCAGATCCATATGCAACGGCATTTGAACCGGTTCCGGGTAATGCGTCCTTATTTACAGAGCTAACCTATGACTGGACGGATGCAGCATATATGGCTGACCGAAAGAAGAAGGATATCAGCATGGAACCTGTGAATATTTATGAGGTTCATATGCAGACATTTAAGACCGGTAAAGATGGAGAACAGCTTTCTTACCGGACATTTGCAAAAGAGATTGCGGCCTATGCAAAGAGTATGAAATATAATTATATAGAGCTTATGCCGATCATGGAATATGCGGAGGATGATACATGGGGATATGATACGACGGGTATCTATGCGCCGACATCCAGATTTGGAACACCTGTGGATTTTATGGAAATGGTTGATTATCTTCATGCAAAAGGCATCGGTGTGATCCTTGATATGGTACCGGTCATGGATATTGATTGCATGACTTACTGGTTGGAGATGTATCATCTGGATGGTATCCGTCTGGATAATAAAGAGTTGATCCGCTCCTTCCGTAAGGTGACAGGAGACAGATATGCAGATGTTATGGTAGATCTTACATGGAATACCACAGGGGTTGCAAAGCTTACGGAGTATATGAAGACTGCACCGGATCGCAGGGAGAATTTTGTAGACTATGTATCCGCTGTGACCGGATTTATTTCAGAAGATGAAGAAGTGAACGCATTATCACATGATCAGGTGGCATATGGTCAGGGCAGCTTCATAGAGAAGATGCCGGGCGGCTATGAAGACAAATATGCGGATCTTCGTACATTTTATGGCTTGAATATGTTCCTCCCGGGTAAAAAACTGATGTTTATGGGACAGGAGCTTGGAATGTTTGGCGGCTTTGATGGCTATCATGTTATTGACTGGAGTGTTCTGGAGTTTGAAGCAAATAAATATCTTCAGAAGTATGTAAAGGATCTGAATGCCTTATATCTTACAGAGCCGGCATTTTATGAAGCGGACAAGCTTCCATTTGTATTTGCAGGAGAGCAGGAGCCACATACCGTATGCTTCACAAGAACAGACAGCAGGGGTTCTGCCTGTTATGTAGCTGCGAACTTTGGAACTTCAGATCAGAAGAACTATGTATTACAGACCGGAGCTCCGGGAACTTATAAAGAGATCTTCTCCAGTGATGCTGCAAAGTATGGTGGAGAGGGAAATAACAACAAACAGCAGAAGGTGACGAAGGACGGTAATATCGAGATTGTTCTCCCGGCACTTTCAATCACAGTATTGAAGAAGGTGAAATAATTAAGTGATAGGTATAGCATTGACGGAGAAGCTGGCAGATACTACAGAGTCAACATCAGAAACGGCATCGGAGATCGTACAGGATGCAGAACAAAAAGCTGGATTGCTCAGACAGTATATGACAGATCTGCTGGATTGGTGCATGTCAAAGGTTGGAAGCCTGGTAGTGGCGGTTATCTTTATGGTGATCGGATTTCGGGTTGTGAAATGGATCATCAAGCTGATAAAGAGAACCTTTGACCGTTCCAATATGGATGTCAGTGTCGCAGGATTTTTACTGTCTGCCATCCGTATTCTGATGAATTTTATAATATTGATAACAGCGGCATCCATTGTCGGTTTTCAGGTTACTTCATTTGTCACATTGCTTGGAACGGCGGGTGTGACGATCGGTCTTGCGTTGCAGGGCAGCCTGTCCAATCTTGCCGGTGGTGTGCTGATCCTTATATTGAAACCATTTCATGTAGGCGACTATATCATCGAGAATAATACCAAATGTGAAGGTGAGGTTGTATCGATCGATATATTCTATACAAAGCTTAAGACGATCGATAATCGTTCCGTAGTCATACCAAACGGAAATATATCGAATACATCACTTGTGAATGTTACTTTACATGATAAGAGACGGGCAGAGATCAAGATAGGTGTCGGTTACGAAGAAGATCTGGACAAGGTAAAGCGTGTGGTACTGGATGCGGTAAAGACAGTTCCGGGATATCTGGCGGACGAAGCTGTGGATTTCTTCATTGATGAATTTGCCGACAGCAGCATTATGATATGTGTTCGGTTCTATGCGAAGATCGACCTGTACTGGGATTCCGTCTGGGCAGCCAGATGGAATATCAAGAAAGCATTTGATGAAAACGGCATCGTTATTCCATACAATAAACTGGATGTCAACCTCGATTCTTGCAAAAAAACAGATAATCGAGTATAATAATCGGTTGTGATATGAAAACTAGATAATTGTGTTATAGTTTTACTATATTCGAGTTCAATAGACATTACCAATCAGAGGACGCTTTCGCTCGTTTTCCCGCTGTGTAACTTCGAACTAACCTCGGATAAACCTCGGTAAGGTCTCAGTTAGGTCTGCAGCGGTACTAAGATGCCGCTTATATGCGCCATCTAAGGACCGGCGACCTCAAATGCCTCTATATTGGTAAGTCATTAAACTCGAATAAGCTAAAAATATCACACAATTATCCGTACATTTAATAGATTAGGAGTGATTTAGAAATGACAAAGATTGATATTATTTCCGGTTTCTTAGGTGCCGGAAAAACAACTCTGATCAAGAAGCTGATCGAAGAAGGTTTTAAGGGCGAGAAGCTTGTGCTGATTGAGAATGAATTTGGCGAGATCGGTATTGATGGCGGATTCTTAAAGGATGCCGGTGTACAGATCACTGAGATGAATTCCGGTTGTATCTGCTGCTCCTTAGTTGGAGATTTTGGTACGGCTTTAAAGAAGGTTATTACAGAATATGCACCGGACAGAATCATTATCGAGCCATCCGGTGTTGGTAAGCTTTCAGATGTTATCAAGGCTGTAAAGGATGTTGCAGAAGAAGTTGAAGTACAGCTTGACAGCTATACAACAGTTGCAGATGTATCCAAATGCAAGATTTACATGAAGAACTTTGGTGAATTCTTCAATAATCAGATCGAGAGTGCAAATACGATCGTATTGAGCAGAACACAGACAGCTTCTCAGGATAAGATCGAGAAGGCAGTTGCCATGATTCGCGAGCACAATGCAGAAGCTACGATCATCACAACTCCATGGGATGATATTGATGGTTCTAAGATCAAAGAAGCTATGCAGAATCATAAATCCGTTAAGGACGCTTTATTTGAGGATGAAGATGAGCATGAGCATCACCATCATCACGACCATGATGACGAATGTGGTTGTGGCTGTCATGACCATGATCATGAACATCATCATCACGACCATGACGATGAATGTGGCTGTGGCGATCATGATCATGAACATCATCATCACGACCATGACGACGAATGTAGTTGTGGCTGTCATGATCACGATCATCACCATCACCACCATGCAGATGAGGTATTTACAAGCTGGGGTAAGGAAACTCCACATAAGTTTAATGAAGATAAGTTAAAAGAGACTCTGGATGAGCTTGCTAACACAGAGGAATATGGTATTATCCTTCGTGCAAAGGGTATCGTTCCAAGTGATGGTACAGACTGGTTATACTTTGATCTTGTACCGGGTGAGTATGAGATCCGTAAGGGAAATCCGGATATCACAGGTAAGTTATGTGTGATCGGAAGCAAACTGGCAGAAGACAAGCTTGCAGAGCTGTTTGAGGTATAGGAGAAAATGATGGCAAGACAACAGGAAACAGAGATTCCGGTTTATGTATTTATGGGCTTCCTTGATAGTGGTAAAACTACATTTGTGAAGGAGACATTATTAGACCGGGAATTCACCGGAGGCGCAAAGACCCTGCTTCTTGTATGCGAAGACGGTGAAGAAGAATATGACGAGAAAGATCTGAAAAAGAAAAATATTTTTCTGGAATTCATAGAAGAAGATCAGTTGAACACAGAGCACCTGTTAGATCTGCAGGACAAATATCAGCCGGAGCAGGTTATGATCGAATACAATGGTATGTGGAAGCTGGATAAGATCTTTGATATCCGTGTGCCGAAGGGATGGACCGTTGTCCAGGTATTATCCTTTGTAAATGCTGAGACATATGATGTATATCAGCAGAATATGAAAGCAACTATGATGGATCAGGTTAACAGTGCGGATATGGTAGTATTTAACCGTTGTGATGAGAATTCCAAGCGTGCAGAATGGCGCAGAGGGATCAAGGCAGTCAACAGACGGGCACAGATCATCTTTGAGATGAAGGATGGTTCGATCGCACCGGATGTGAATGACGAAGAAGATCTGCCATATGATGTAAAGGCTGACGTGATCGAGCTGAACGATGAGGATTTCGGTATCTGGTATGTGGATGCCTCCGATCAGCCGGATCGTTATGTCGGTAAGAAGATCCACTTCCGTGGCATGGTATTCAAGCCGAAACAGTATGGTAAGAATGCATTTGTACCGGGACGTTTTGCGATGACCTGCTGTGTAGAGGATATTACATTTGTAGGCTTCAAATGCTATTACGATGGCTCTAAGAATCTGGTTGACAGACAGTGGGTAGATGTAACAGCAACGATCAAGAAAGAATACTATCCTGATTTTGAGGGAGATGGTCCGGTTCTCTATGCAGAGAAGGTTGTGCTGACCGGTCCGCCGGAAGAAGAGGTTGTATACTTCAGTTAAAGGAATAAAGTAAAAATAATAAAATGCATTTGACTTTTTGAGTAGATACAAGTAGTATAAATGCAGGCGTATAAAAAGCTGCCGTCAGGCAGCTTTTTATATTCAGGTCTGACTTGCTCCCGTGGAGAGACGGCAGGGATGTCGAAAGGAGCAGATGCAGATGTACAGTAAAGTAACAAGTGGTGGAGTCCTTGGCGTAGAAGGACTTCTGATCCAGGTAGAAACAGACATTAATGATGGTTTACCAATGTTTAATATGGTAGGCTTTTTGTCTGCGTGCGTAAAAGAGGCCGGAGAACGAGTGAGAACAGCCCTTAAGAATTCCGGCTTTCAGATACCTCCTAAAAGGATTACAATCAATCTATCACCGGCAGATATCCGTAAGGAAGGAACTGCCTATGATCTTCCCATTGCCATAGGAATTATGGTATCTATGGGGATTATTCCGTCTGAAAGAACAGAAAATATTTTAATCTTAGGCGAACTGGGGCTTGACGGCAGAGTAAATGCTGTGTCAGGAATACTCCCGGTTGTTCATCATGCAGTAAAACAAGGTATCACACGCTGCCTGGTTCCTGCCGATAATGCTGAAGAAGCAGCATTGATCCGCAATATGGAGGTTATACCGATTCATACTCTATGTGAAGCGGAAGCATATCTGAATGACAGGATTGCGATCGAACCGGCGTATGTGGATGTTGAAGCCCTGCTTGATCAGGAAGAAAATGATGAGACAGGAGATTTTGCGGATATTAAAGGGCAGGAGATATTAAAACGAGGAATGGAGATTGCGGCTGCCGGTATGCATAATATACTGATGACAGGCCCTGCCGGTTCAGGGAAATCCATGATCGCCAAATGTCTGCCGACCATTCTTCCCGGGCTTTCGTTTGAGGAAAGTATCGAGATAACAAAGATTTACAGTGTGGCAGGTCTTTTGAAAAAGAATCAGTCGATCATTACCGGACGCCCATTTCGTTCTCCGCATCATACTGTATCGGCCATTGCTCTTGCCGGGGGTGGAACGATCCCAAAACCGGGTGAGATAAGTCTCAGTCATAATGGGGTGTTGTTCTTGGATGAATTGCCGGAATTTAACCGGAATGCTCTCGAGGTTATGCGGCAGCCGTTAGAGGATCGGGAGGTTACGATTGCAAGGATTCATGGCAAATATGTATATCCTGCGGGCTTTATGCTGGTAGCAGCCAGAAATCCATGTCCCTGTGGTATGTATCCGGATCTGAATAAATGCACCTGTTCGTACAGACAGATCCGGCAATATAATGCAAAGATCAGCAGACCGTTATTAGATCGAATCGATATCAATGTAAACGTACAAAAAGTTGCTTACGAAGACCTTCTCGAAACGAAAAAAGCAGAGACATCAGCACAAATTCGAAAGCGTGTGCTGGCTGCACAGAAGATACAAAGGGAACGCTATAGATCAGAGAGCTTTCATTTTAATTCACAGTTAGACGGCAGACGCACACAGAAGTATATCAAGTTGGGATCGGCGGAAGAGGCGATGATCCGTGATGTATTTGAGGAGACAGATCTGTCGGCGAGAGGATATAACAGAGTGCTTAAGATAGCGAGAACTATCGCGGATCTTGATGGAAGTCCCGAGATCAGGGAGATACATCTGAAAGAGGCCTTGTTTTTCCGATATCAGAATCTTCTTGAGGATGGTGAGACGGGAAGAAACAGATCTTACGGAAAGGGGGCTTTCGGATATGGATCTTGACTTACTCCATTTATGGCTTGGGATGTTCCCTGATATAACGAATATGACCATGGGAAAGATCCTTGCGTATTTTGGCGGGCTGCAGGAGCTGTGGGAAGCACCTGACCGGGAGGTTCAGGGAGCTTTGACAGAGATACAGGGAAGCAAGATTTTGGAACTTCGGGATGAGAAGAAGATAATAGCATATAAAAACAGACTAAAAGAGAGAAATATTACATATATATATCCCGGACACCCTTATTTTCCGGAAGAATTACTTAACATTCCGGATTGCCCAAGGCTGTTATATGCCAGAGGCAGGGTGGAAGAGCTTGCATTAAATCGTCCGGGGATTGCTGTTGTAGGAGCCAGAAAGGCTTCCGCATATGGAAAGGAGATCGCGAGGTCATTTGTTTCTAAGCTTGCGTCATATCAGACCAATATCATCAGCGGGTTGGCTGCCGGTATTGATGGAACGGCGCAGCGGGCGGCGGTAGAAATAGAAAATGGATTTACCATTGCGGTACTTGGATGCGGGATCAATATCTGTTATCCGAGAGAGAATTATGATTTGTATGAACGCATTGAAAGAAGCGGTGTGATCTTGTCGGAATATGGGCTGGATGTGGAACCGGCAAAATGGCGGTTCCCACTTAGAAACAGGATCATCAGTGGCTTGGCAAAAGGGGTTCTGGTTGTGGAAGCGCAGAAGAAAAGCGGTTCACTGATAACGGCAGATCAGGCACTTGAACAGGGACGGGAAGTATATGCGGTTCCTGGACGAATCGGAGACAGGAACAGTGAAGGCTGTAATCAACTGATTCGGCAGGGGGCAATGCTTGTAACAGATGCAGCGGATATAATAGACGAACTGGGCCTCTGTAAAAAAGAAGAAATTGCACAAAAGAAAGACATGGTATGCAGGGAACAGCTTGATTTACCGGAGCAGGAGATCTTTGCCTGTTTGGGTAGGGATGTTGTATATATAGAAGACATCTGTTCGCGGGTTGATCAGCCTCCGGCACTTGTTCTGAGCACTCTGTTTGACATGGAGAAAAAGGGATATATCAGGCAGCCGATGCGTTATTATTTTACTGCTGTTTTTTCATAGAACAGGAAGCTTGATGCATTTTGATAAAGAAGGTAATAAAATATTCACTTGCATGGCAGGAAAAAATGGTGTATAGTTTGTGTCGTTTAAACGAACAGGAAAGGAAAGAGTACATGGCTAAATATCTTGTTATTGTAGAGTCTCCGGCGAAAGCCAAGACGATTAAAAAGTTTTTGGGCAGTAATTATGAAGTGATTGCGTCGAATGGTCATGTGCGTGATCTGCCTAAAAGCCAGATGGGCATTGATGTTGATAATGATTTTGAACCGAAATATATAACGATCAGAGGAAAAGGAGATATACTTGCACAGCTTCGAAAAGAAGTAAAGAAAGCTGACAAAGTGTACCTCGCAACTGACCCCGACCGTGAGGGAGAAGCAATCTCCTATCATTTATCAAAAGCACTGAAACTGGATGATAAGAAGTACAAGCGAATTACCTTCAATGAAATTACGAAAAATGCAGTAAAGAATTCAATTAAGCAGGCACGCGATATCGATATGGCACTTGTGGATGCACAGCAAGCGAGACGTGTATTGGACAGACTGGTTGGTTATAAGATCAGTCCGCTTCTCTGGGCAAAGATTAAGAGAGGTTTAAGTGCCGGACGTGTACAGTCTGTAGCATTAAAGCTGATCTGTGACAGAGAAAAAGAGATCAATGAATTTATTCCAAAGGAATACTGGACACTTTCTGCTATGCTGGCACCGGAAAAGGCCAAGAAAAGCATTGAATTCAAATACATGGGAAATGGGAGCGATAAGGAAGAAATATCTTCCAGAGCGGAACTGGATCATATCATAGAAACGATCGGAAAGCAGTCTTTTAAGATCGCATCGATCAAGGACAGTGAGCGTCATAAGAAAGCGCCACTTCCATTTACAACCAGTACGTTGCAGCAGGAAGCTTCCTCCAAGTTGAACTTTGCGACATCCAAAACGATGCGTATCGCACAACAGTTATATGAAGGTGTGGAGATCAAGGGCAGAGGTTCCATCGGTCTGATCTCTTATCTGAGAACGGATTCTACCAGAATATCAGATGAAGCGGCAGCAGCAGCCAAAGATTATATCATAAAGAATTTTGGAGAAGATTATACAGCGGGAATACCTCGGGCAGACAAACCGGGTAAAAAGATCCAGGACGCGCATGAAGCAATCCGTCCGACGGATATCACACTGTCGCCGGCAGCTATCAAGGATCAGTTAAGCAGAGAACAGTTCCGTCTGTATCAGCTGATCTATAACCGCTTCCTTGCAAGCCAGATGGCAGAGGCAGTATACAGCATTAAGACCGTAAAGGCAGAAGTAGCAGGCTATCGGTTCCAGACCTCAGTATCAAAGATTGCATTTGCAGGATTTACAACGGTTTATAATGTGGACAATGAGAAGAGTGAGCATATTGCCGGCATTAAGGATCTGAATGAAGGAGATCTGTTAAAATTAGAAGATTTTGACGAGAAGCAGCATTTTACACAGCCACCGGCAAGATATACAGAAGCACTTCTGGTAAGAACCTTAGAGGAGCTTGGCATTGGAAGACCAAGTACTTATGCACCGACGATCTCAACGATATTGAATCGTCGTTATATCACAAAAGAGAATAAGAAATTATACGTAACAGAACTGGGAGAAGCCGTTAATCAGATTATGGAACAGGCATTTCCGGTTATTATCGACGTGAATTTTACAGCGAATCTGGAGTCCCTTCTCGATAAGATCGGTGAGGGTGCTATCGAATGGAAAGTTGTAGTAAGAAACTTTTATCCAGATCTCGATGCGGCGGTTAAGAAAGCCGAGAGTGAGTTGCAGTCCATTAAGATTGAGGATGAAGTAACGGATGAGGTATGTGACGAGTGCGGACGCAATATGGTCGTTAAGTATGGTCCACACGGTAAATTCCTTGCATGTCCGGGCTTCCCTGACTGTAAATTTACGAAGCCGTTCTTTGAAAAGACAGGAGTTCCTTGTCCGAAATGTGGTGGTGACATAGTAATAAAGAAGACCAGAAAGGGCAGAAGATACTATGGATGTATCAATGCTCCTGAATGTGATTTTATGTCATGGGCGAAACCATCAAGGGAAAAATGTCCGGTATGTGGCAGCTATATGGTTGAAAAGGGTAATAAGTTACTTTGTTCAGCAGAAAACTGTGGATATTCCAGAGATAATACCGAAAAGGAAAAATAGGCATAAGTGATCGGATGAAGTTGTTCGGCCTGCCATATAAAAAAAGTTGTTTTTAAATATTAAATCTCTCGTTTGACAGGAAAGGCTATTGTTATCTCATGACCATTGTGATAGAATGTCAAATAGTGTAGATTTTTTATGCAAAAACAACTTTTTTGTATTTTACATACGGAGGAACAGAAATGAGTGTTCAATTATTAGATAAAACACGAAAAATTAACAAATTATTGCACAATAACAACTCGCATAAGGTTGTTTTTAATGATATTTGTGATGTTTTAAGTGATATTTTAAAATCAAATGTACTGGTTATCAGTAAAAAAGGTAAGGTTCTGGGAATTAAGAACCGTGAAGATATACCTGAGATCCATGAACTGATCGAGGATAAGGTCGGTCTGCTGATCGACAGTATGCTGAATGAGAGACTTCTCCTTGTATTGTCAACAAAGGAAAATGTAAATCTGACTACGCTCGGATTTGACAGTGATAACATAGAGAAATATCAGGGACTTCTACTTCCAATCGATATAGCAGGAGAACGGCTTGGAACGTTATTCCTGTATAAGCTGGATGCACAGTATGATATTGATGATATTATTCTCGGGGAATACGGAACAACGGTTGTAGGACTTGAGATGATGCGGGCTTTAAATGAAGAAAATGCAGAAGAAGATCGTAAGATCGCAATCGTGCGTTCGGCAATCAGTACTTTATCATTTTCAGAATTACAGGCGATCAAGCACATTTTTTCGGAACTGGATGGAAAAGAAGGAATTCTTGTTGCAAGTAAGGTCGCAGACCGGGTCGGAATTACCCGTTCCGTAATCGTAAATGCACTCCGAAAGTTTGAGAGTGCGGGTGTTATTGAAGCAAGATCCTCGGGCATGAAGGGAACTTACATTAAGGTTCTGAATGATGTTGTATTTGACGAATTAAAAGCCGTATAAAATTTTGCAAAGGAGAGTAAAGAAATGATATTACCAATCATAACATTATTAGTTGGCGTAGCAGTTGTAGGTGTAAGCTTTTTTATTCTGGATAGTCATGATTTTAAAGAGGAAGATGAGATATATAATGAAAGCTCAGAAGAGTTAAAACGAAAGATTACGGAATTATGTGATTCCCTTCTTGAGCAGAGCAAGACATCATTAGACGAATACAGCGAAGATGTCCGCAAGAAGACAGAAAAGGAACTGAAGGAACAGCTTGAAAAATGGGCATCCAAGTTGTCTGAAAAGGCAAAGAAAGAAATGATCGATTATATCAATCAGAGCCTTGCGGAAGCCTATGAAGAATACAATCCTGATGCAGAAGAGAAGCCTGAAACGGTCACTTATGAAGAACTCCTTGAAATGGAAGTAAAAGAAACCGAAGAAGAGATTGCAAGAGAAAAAGAGAAACAGATAGAGAAAACGGTTTCTGAAGAAAAAACGGAAACAGAACATCCTGAGAAAAATGAGAAGCCGGAAGATATCGAAGAAGAGCCGGACGAGAATTCTCTCGGAGCATTAGAGGCAAGCGAGACGGAGACAGTTATTTCCGGAGATGCGGTTGCAAATGGTGATATAACCGAGACTGTACCGGAACAGGATGTTGAAGAAAACGCGGCAGAAGATGATGCGGAGGAACCAAAGGAAGAAGTAGAGGAAGCTGTTGCAGAAGAAGCCGAGGAAGAAGCGGCAGAGGAGAAATCCAATGTTGTTGCTTTTAAGAAAGCAGAAGAATCTGCTGTTGAGTCAGAGACAACCGAGACCGCAGAAGAAACGACAGTCGTAGAAGCAACCGGAACCGAGCCTGTACAGAAGCCAGAACAGCCTGCAGGAGGCAACCGCTCAAGAAAGAAGAACCGCAAGAAGAGCAGAACAAACAGAAATCAGAATCGTGTACAGGAGGCAAAGAAAGAAGCTCCTGCGCCGGAAGAGATCTGGGATGATGAGAAGAATATCGATGAAGAGGTGGCAGAGCTTTACAAGCAGGGATTTGGGATCATGGAGATTGCAAATCAGCTTGGAATCGGTGTTGGTGAAACCAAGGTGATCATTAAAAATATTGAGAATCAGAAGCAGTAAATGAAATTGTTTTATACGATAGGAGAAACGGCAGTATGAAGAAAAAATATTTTTTCAGAGGATTAGGCTTTGGACTTATCATCGGTGCGCTTGTCATGATGGTTGGTATCAAGTCCGGAAGCTTTGCAGATACAAAGAAGAATGATCCGTCAAAAGGAGATGCGGTAGAAGTTGCTTCATCGGAAGAGGCTACTGAATCAGCGAAAACGACAGAGACTGCAACGGAAACGACAGAGACTGCAACGGAAACGACAAAAGAGGATGCAGCTAAGGCAACGACGGAAGTGACGACAGAAGCTACAACAGAGGCGACAAAGGAAACCACAACGGAAAATACAACCAAGGCAACCACGGAAGCCACAACCGAAAGTACAACCAAGGCAACGACAGAAGCTACAACAGAGGCTACGACAGAAGCAACTACGGAGGCTACGACAGAGACAACTACAGAAGAAAAGAAAAAGGGTGGTTCGATCACGATCAGGCCGGGTATGTATGCAGAGGCAATCTCTCAGGCATTATATGATATCGGAATGGTAGACAGTGTACAGGATTTTTATGATTATCTTGTAAGCTCCGGTAATTCCATGAAACTGATGTGTGGAACTTTCACATTCAAGGGTGATGAAACCTACGATGAGATGATCACTATTATGAGAGATGGACGATAGTTATAGCATGAATTAAAGCAAAATATGAGATAATAAGCATTGCGCTGAAATGTGCTCGCACATACCAGCATAATGCGAAAAAGACATGGAACTGTTAAGTGACATGAGATTATAAAAAGAAAGTGCTTGCATGCACTTTCTTTTTGTGTTATTATCGTTTTTGTGTGTGGGCTTGTATATAGCAGGCTCATAAAAATAATATACATGCTGGTTGATTCCTGAAGTGGTGCCTATAGCTCGGGTGACTCGGTGAAAGAGAGATCAGCAGAAGAATATAACCATGGAGGTAGAAAAAATGAGCGTTATTTCAATGAAACAGTTATTAGAAGCAGGTGTACATTTCGGACACCAGACAAGAAGATGGAACCCTAAGATGAAGCCATACATCTACACAGAGCGTAATGGTATCTACATCATCGACCTTCAGAAGTCAGTAGGAATGGTTGACGATGCTTACAATGCAATCGGTGACTGCGTAGCAAATGGTGGAAAGATTCTTTTCGTTGGTACAAAGAAGCAGGCTCAGGACTCAATCAAGAGTGAAGCAGAGCGTTGTGGTATGTTCTATGTAAACGAGAGATGGTTAGGCGGTATGCTTACAAACTTCAGCACAATCCAGACAAGAATCGCTACTCTTAAGAAGTACGAAGCTATGGAAGCTGACGGAACATTTGATGTTCTTCCTAAGAAGGAAGTAATCCAGATCAAGAAGGAGATGGAGAAGCTTCAGAAGAACCTTGGCGGTATCAAGGAAATGAAGGAAATTCCTGACATGATCTTCGTTGTAGATCCTAAGAAGGAAAGAATCTGTATCCAGGAAGCTCATTCACTTGGAATCAAGCTTGTAGGTATTGCTGATACGAACTGTGATCCGGAAGAATTAGATTATGTTATTCCTGGTAACGATGATGCTATCAGAGCTGTAAAGCTTATCGTTTCAAAGATGGCAGATGCAGTTATCGAAGCTCAGCAGGGTGCTGATGCAACAGATGCTGAAGAAGTTGCAGATGAGGAAGCAGCAGTAGAAGAGTAATATTTTAGAATATAAATACTAGAATTTTGGAGGTTATTACGATGGCTATTACAGCAAGCATGGTAAAAGAGTTAAGAGAACTCACAGGTGCTGGTATGATGGATTGTAAGAAAGCACTTACAGAGACAAACGGTGATATGGATGCCGCTGTGGAAGTACTCAAAAAGAGTGGTGCAGCTAAGGCTGAGAAGAAAGCAGCAAGAATTGCAGCAGAAGGTATCGCTAAGGTTGCAATTGATGGTAATACAGCAGTAGTTGTTGAAGTTAACTCAGAGACAGACTTCGTTGCAAAGAATGCAATTTTCCAGGAGTTTGTACAGGCAGTTGCAGATAAGGCACTTACAGTAGATACAGAAAAGGCCGGAGACGGCGAAGACGTTGTTTCAATCCTTGATATGAAGGCTGATCTTGATGATAAGATCCTCAAGATCGGTGAGAAGATCTCCATCAGAAGATTTGAGAAGGTTACAGCAGATGTTGTTGCTTCTTATATCCATGGTGGCGGAAGAATCGGTGTTCTTGTAGCCGGTAACGGTGCTTCAGATGATGCAGCTAAGGAAGCACTTACAAACATCGCAATGCAGATCGCAGCTATGAACCCACAGTACATCTCAAGAGACGAGATCTCAGCAGATGAGCTTGCTAAGATGAAAGAGATCACAATTGACAGTGCATTAAATGATCCATTCTCACTTCCAAAGCCAGTTCTTTCCAAGTTGATCGAGAAGGCTGTAGCCGGTGTATGGAGCGCAGAAGATGTAGCTATCTACGAAGAGAAGAAGTCAAACATGAACTTCTTACCTAACTTCCTTTCAAAGGAAGCTAAGGCTCAGTTAGCAGAGATTGCTTGTGCTGATAAGGAAGAGATCTCAGGCAACAAGATCTTCTCAGGACTTGTTGAAGGACGTATCTCTAAGCAGATGAAGGAAATCTGTCTTCTTGATCAGGGATATGTTAAGGCTGAAGATGGCAAGCAGACAGTTGCAGCATACCTGAAATCTGTAAATCCTGCTCTTAAGATCGCTAAGTTCGTTCGCTTCGAAGTTGGTGAAGGTATGGAGAAGAAGAACGAAGACTTCGCAGCAGAAGTTGCTAAGCAGATGAACGTATAATTTTATTTGTTGAATTATAATAAAGAATTTCAAGCCCTTGAAAACATTATGTTTTCAAGGGCTGTTTTACAAATACGCAAAAAAGAAGCGGAGAAGATAACGATTATGAATGATACAGGGAATAAGCAGAAAATATTAAGATTACTGGAAATTGTAGCCGGTGCATTTGGTCTGTTTGTTGCTTTGGGCTGGTCTTTCTTTGATATGCTTGTTCGTTGCAAAGGAAAAAAACGACAGAAGAAAAAGAAATGGTTTCAACTGTCTCATATAAAGAAAAATCATCCAAGAGACAAATACGAAAAGGAATATGAAGAAGGAAAACTGTGGTGTGCTGAGCAGCAGATGAAGGATTGCTTTATCAGAAGCAGAGATGGACTGTATCTGCATGCTTATTATCTTCCGACAAAAGAAGCGAAACGTTTTGTTGTGTTAAGTCATGGATATAAAGGTAGTGGCTTTGGCGATTTTGCATATACAGCACGTTTCCTTCATGAGAATGCGTGTAATTTATTGTTTATTGATCAGAGATGCTGCGGTTTGAGCGAGGGTGAATATATTACATTTGGTGCAAAAGAGCAATGGGATGTACAGCAATGGAGTTATTATATTGCTGCAAGAAACAGAGAGAAGCTCCCAATCTATCTTTATGGAGAATCCATGGGGGCTGCGGCGGTGCTTATGGCTTCAGGACATAAACTGCCGGAAGAAGTGAAAGGCTTGATTGCAGATTGTGGATTTTGCTCGATGAAGCGTCAGCTTCAGGATATCGCAGCTAACTGGTTCCATTTGGGCTGGGTAGAGCTGCTTTTGTTCCGTGTAGATCTGTTTTGCAGGATGTTTGGCCGATTTCGTATGAGTGATGCTGACACGATAGAAGCAATGAAGAAAAATAAACGTCCGGTTTTGTTTTTTCATGGGGAAGCAGATACCTATGTAGTTCCGGAGAATTCTTTATATAATTATGCATTATGCGGTGCTCCCAAAGAACTGGTCATTATACCGGAAGCACGGCATCTTTGCGCGCCATATGCAGCTCCGGAGCTTTATCGACAAAAGCTGCTTGATTTTTTTGAAAAATATGATAATTAAAATAGAATCACCGGAAGTAACAGGATCCCTCTTAAGCAGATAAGGTAAATGCCGAATCTGTTTAAGGGGGATTTTTATATCAGGATAATTCTGATCTATAGATTACTTTTAAAGTTTCGGTCAATTTCATGTAAAGTGTTTGTTAAGTTGTACAAGGGGTGGAATTCAAAAATGAAATGTGATAAGTTCACAAAAGAATAAAGAATACAGGAGGTTATCCATGATGATGAAACAGTATCCCTTAACAGCAGCACAAAAAATGCATGATGACTGGATAAAAAAATATAAAACACAGCAGGTGTCCGGTGTCAGTGTGGTGGCATCTTTAAAAGCAGAACTGGATTTCGGACTTTTAAAAAAATGTATTCAGTTGGAATATGAGAGATATGGATGTATGCGTATTCGTTTTACGAAACGTGATAAAAATGGTGATGTGAAGCAATATCTTACTGAAAAAGAAACCCGTGATATTCCTTTAAAAGACTTATCAGGAATGCATATGGAAGAAGCAGACAATCTAATGCAGCAGTGGGCATATGAGACATTTGACGGAGATGATATTCCGCTTTGCGATATAGTGATGGTAAAACTGCCGGATGGATATAATGGTTTCTTCATCCATATGGATCATAGATTGATTGATTCCTGTGGACTGGTTGTGATGATCAATGATCTGATGCAGTTATATACGCATTATAAATTCAACACACCATATCCGCAGAAGTTAGCTGATTTTGAGGAAGTGCTGGTTAAAGATCTGAATCGTGCAAATAATGAAAAACGTTTTGCCAAAGATAAAAAGTTTTGGGATGATCAGCTGGATGCATGGGGGGAACCCCTTTATTCTGATATCCAGGGTTTAGATGTACTGGAAGCATCAAGAAAGTTACATAGGAATAAAACACTCAGGGCTGCCGATATAGAATTAGATCAGTTGTTTGTGGCAGTAAAGGATTATCAACTAGAGCCGGAGCCAACGAAAAACCTGATAGATTTTTGTATGAACCATCAGCTTTCAATGACAAATCTGTTGTTACTTGGTATTCGTACATATCTGTCAAAGATGAATCATGGACAGGAAGATATTACGATAGAAAACTTCATTTCAAGACGGTCTACCCATGATGAATGGACCTCCGGTGGTAGTCGGACTATTATGTTTCCATGTAGAACTGTGATTTCGGCAGATACTGATTTCCTGTCGGCAGCATATGAGATTCAGAATATGCAGAATCGGATCTATATGCACAGTAACTATGATCCGGCGTTGATCAGAGAGGAAATGCAGAAACGATATCATACACCGAAGAATACAGCCTATGAAAGCTGTTACCTTACTTATCAGCCGATGCCGGTAAAATTGGATAATCCTCATCTGGTACAAATTCCACAGCATGCGAAATGGTTTGCAAATGGTGCAGCTACAAAGAAAATGTATCTGACAGTATCTCATACAGATAATGGAGGTATGAATTTTTCATATCATTACCAGACCGCACATTTGGCAGAACATGATATGGAATTGTTATATTACTATATGATGCGGATATTGTTTAAAGGAATCGCGGAACCTGATATGAGTATCGGAGAAATCATGGAACAGGTATAAAATAAAACATATAAAGGAGAAATTATTATGACACAGGAAATGCAGTTTAAGAAAATTATAGCACAGTATTGTGATGTTAAGCCGGAGGAGATGACAAACGATATGAAGTTCAGAGAAGATCTGGGCTTTAGTTCGCTTGATTTTATGTCTTTCTTGGGAGAAATTGAAGACACATTTGACATTGAACTGGAGGAAGACGATGCACTGCATGTATTCACAATTGTAGAAGCACTTGATCTGTTAGAGCGATTACAGCAGGAAACTGTATAATCAGAGAATATAAGTATATGATCGCAGTAAGTATGTGCGGAGGTATAATAAGATATGTTGATTCGTGATATTTTGGAAGAAAGCGAAAAAAAGTTTTCAGAAATAAAGGCAGTAAAATGGTTGAAGAAAAAGGAGATCTGTGATAGAAGCTACCGGGAGCTGATGGAGAATGCCAAGTCTGTCAGAAAAGGATTGTGTGAGGAAAGCTTTCAGGGAAAGCATATAGCATTGATCGGTAGTAGTTCTGTGGAATGGATAGAAGCTTATCTGGGAATTATAACAGGTCAGGCAGTAGCCGTTCCTCTTGACGCAGGACTTCCGGCAGAGGATCTGATAGATCTTCTGAATCGTTCAGATGCAGAAGCACTCTTTTTAAGTCCTAAAATTCAGACCTTGTCGGAACGGATACTGGAGGAATGTCCAAAACTGAAAAAAATCTGGATATTACAGGAAGAAAACATCGAAACAAATCAGAAAAAAGTTGCATCTGTAGCAGAATTAATGACGTCAGGTATAAACGGTACAGATGATTTTGCAGCACCGGATCCGGAAGATATTGCTACGATTATTTTTACCTCCGGAACTACAGGAAAAAGTAAAGGTGTTATGCTGACACAGAGAAATCTGGCAGAAAATGTAAAATCTGTTAATTATACTGCAGATCCCGGAACCATAGTATTAAGTGTTTTACCGATTCATCATGCATTTTGCCTTGTTATGGATTGGCTCAAGGGTTTTTCCTTTGGAGCAACGGTATGTATCAATGATTCTCTGTTACATATGGTAAAAAATATGGGCGTCTTTCATCCTGATATCATGTTGATGGTACCTTTGATGGTAGAAACAATTTACAAACGTCTTTCGGCAATGAACCCTTTGATTCCAAAGAAAATAGTTGCAGCCAAGGCATTTGGGGGAAAGCTGAAAACAATATTTACAGGTGGAGCACATCTGGATCCGTTTTATATTGAGAAATTTGCAGAATATGGTGTAAATATTTATGAGGGATATGGAATGTCGGAATGTTCGCCTGTCATCAGCAGCAATGTACCGGAAGATCATAAGGCCGGTTCTATAGGACGACCGCTTTCCAATGTTGAGATTTCTTTTGAGGATGGTGAGATTCTGGTACGAGGCAGTAGCGTTATGAAGGGTTATTATCAGATGCCGGAAGAGACTGCAGAAGCCTTAAGAGGTGGATGGCTGCATACAGGAGATAAAGGATATCTGGATAAAGATGGATTCTTATTTATAAATGGAAGAATAAAGAATCTGATCATTCTTTCAAACGGAGAAAATATATCACCGGAGGAAATAGAAAATAAGCTGGCTCTTGGAAAGTTGGTGGGGGAGGTGATTGTGACAGGAGAGAACAATGGTCTTATTGCAAGGATCTATCCGGATCAGGATGCTGTCTCGGCAAAACGGATGAATGAGGAAACAATCAGATCAGAGCTTCAGGCATTTATCGACAGTTATAATAATACGCAGCCGACCTATCGTCGGATTACGGGGTTGGTTATTCGTAAATATCCATTTATCAAGAGTGCGACTAAGAAGATAAAAAGGCAGGAAGTTCTGATTGATGAAGCACTTTAAGACAGATAGGGAAGTATACCTGTGAGAAATGATTGTGTCAGTATTCCGGCAATGATTTCTTCGGAACTCTTAAAATTTTCTCTTGTCCATTTATGGAGAACACCCAAGGTACTGCCAATGCTGCATGCGATCATATATGAGACCTCTTCTTTGGAGTGCACGGAAGACGTTGTTTTCCGGGTGGCATCTGTTACATAGCGGTGGAACATAGTTAAAGCCTTTTCAAAGAATTCATCGCCTCTCGGACTCCGGAGAATATTTGCCAGAAACGGATTCGTTTTGGTATAATTACAAATTGTCAGAAAGAAAGATTTGCATATATCCTGATTATTTTCAGGATGAAAGTCTTCCATGAGGGTGAAAATATCCTGGATAGTTTTATCTTCAACAGCAGTTATAAGAGCTGGAATATTTTCGTAGTGGTTATAGAATGTACTGCGAACAATTCCGGCTCTTTTTATGATGTCTGTCACGGTTATTTTATCTATTTCTTTTTCTTTTAATACCAATAAAAATGCATCACAAATGGTATCTTCAATAAAGCAGTAGCGTTCATCGGATATTTCATGCAACATAGTGGTCTCCTTTCTGATGTATATTTATTTTATCACAGTTTTTATATAACCGGGTAAAAATGTAATGAAAATAGTGCCTTTTTATATATTTATGTAAAAAAGTTTATAATATCTTTATTTCCCTTACGAAATATGGTAACATATAAAAGTAAATTCGAAAATAGAGGAAAAGCAGATGAAGTACAGATGCGTGGTTTCAGATTTGGACAGAACGATTTTAAGACGGGATGGGATTTCCCATAGAACAAAGGAAGTTCTTGAAAAACTGGCAGATAGCCACGTTATTTTTATTCCGGCAAGTGGAAGATCTGTTTATTCCATTCCAGAATGCATCCGGGAGATTCGGGGTATCCGGTATGCGATCACATCCAATGGGGCAGCAATCTATGATTTATCAGATGATCATTCAGTATATAATTTAAAATTACGACCGGAAGTACCGGAGCAGATATTTGATCTGGTTACGGATAAAGATGTATTCTTTGAATGTTTTATAGACGGTAGAGGATATACATCTGAGATGTATTATGAGAATCCAATGAATTTTGGAGAGTCAGAGGATATCAGTGCTTATGTAAGAAGCACCAGAACGCCGGTGCCTGATATAAGGCAGTTTATTTTACAGCATAATACGGAGTTGGATTCGATTTCAATTGTAGGACCGACAGAGAAAAAATACCGTATCATGCATGAATTAACGCAAAATATCCATACTGTTTATGTAACATCCGGAGCGCCGCGGCTGATCGAGATATCTGATCGTCATTCCGGCAAACATAATGGGTTAAAGGAAGTTTTACGATTCCTTGGAATATCAATGGAAGAAACAATTGCTTTCGGCGATGGAGATAATGACAGTGAGATGTTAGCAGAAGCCGGACTTGGAGTTGCGGTTTTAAATGCGACAGAGCGTTGCAAGGAAGCGGCAGATCTTGTGATCGGTGATTATCTGGATGACAGTGTAGCCGATTTCTTAGAGAAAACGGTGCTGTGAGGTACATTCATAAAAAGTGTTTTGACAGCAGGTACGTTTTCTGAAAGAAACAGTGCTGTAACGGCACACAGAGTTTTGATTATAAAGCATGGCGGATATCTGTAATGAGGGGCAGGTAGACAACCAATGCTTTTAATAAGAATAAACAAAAGAAAGGAAGGGAAATATGGATAAATTTTTCCACATTTCAGAGCGCGGTTCTAATGTTCGTACAGAGATTATGGCCGGACTCACAACATTTTTTGCCATGGCATACATTGTCCTGGTAAACCCAAATCAGGTAGCAGCAGATGGTAAGGCTGGATGGCTTGTTGCAGAAGGCGCAAGCGCAGCAGAAGTAGGCAAGGTTTGGAATGCAGTATTTATCGCATCCGTTCTTGTGGCTGTTATCGGTACACTTCTTATGGCATTCCTTGCCAGAATGCCGTATGCACAGGCATGTGGTATGGGACTGAATTCATTCTTCTGTACCTCATTTGTATCCGGTGCATTCTTTGCAGGCTGCAGCGTGATTGAAGGTTATCAGTCAGGTCTTGTTATCATCCTGTTATCAGGTATCGTATTCCTGATCCTGTCTGTAACCGGACTTCGTAAGTACATTGCGACAGCCATGCCGGAATGCCTGAAGAAATCAATACCGGCCGGTATCGGTTTGTTCATCGCATTGGTTGGTTTAAAGGGTTCAGGTCTTGTACAGGCGAATAAGTATACACTGGTACAGATCTTTGATTTCCATGGAGCAATTTCAGGCGCAGAGACACCGGAAGCTGCATGGAAAGCAGTTATTCCACCGGTTGTAACTATCATCGGTATTATCCTGATCGCAGTTCTTGCAAAGTTAAATGTAAAGGGAAATATCGTAATCGGTATCATTGTTTCCACAGTTCTTTATTATGTATTTAATCTGGAGACACCATCTTTTGATGTATCCAGCATCGGTCAGTCTTTCAAAGACTTTGGCGAGATCGGTTTCCTTGGATGCTTCAAGGCGGATGCATGGAGAAATGCATTTGAAAGCCCATATGTTGGTGGCGTATTCTCAGGTATCATGCTGATCGTAGCATTCTGTCTGGTAGATATGTTTGATACGATCGGAACCTTATACGGAACCGCATCACAGGCAAATATGTTAGATGAGAATGGTGACCCGATCAACTTAGATAAGAGTATGATGTGCGACTCTATCGGTACAGCAGCAGGTGCTATTCTTGGTACATCGACATGTACAACCTTCGTTGAGTCAGCATCCGGTATCGCAGCAGGTGGAAGAACAGGTCTTGCAAGTTTAGTTACGGCAGCCTGCTTCGCAGTATGTCTGTTCTTAAGCCCGATCGCAGGTGTGATCCCAACATGTGCAACAGCTCCGGCACTGATCTTTGTAGGTGTATTAATGGCTAAGAATTTCGCTAAGATCGATATGGATGATATGCGTTCAGCAGTTCCTGCGTTCCTTACCTTCCTTATGATCCCATTAACTTACTCTATCTCAAATGGTATCGGTGTAGGATCAATCTCATATGTTTTGATCACCTTATTCACAGGTAACTACAAGAAGAAAGATATCGTTGTAACGATCATCGCTGCGTTATTCGTTGTGAAGTTTATCTTTGTTACAATGTAGGAAGGTATCTTATTTCTAATGAAATGGATTCTTATATTATCATGTAAAAGATACATTTCGTTTTCTGTTCGGTTTGCACGCTCATTAGCCCGCAGTCGCCCAGACTCGTCCTTCGGACTCAGACATGGGCTTGATGCTGGCAGCTAGTGCAAAGCCTCACAACGAAAACTGCATGAACATCTTTGTACATGATAATATAAGTAATCATTTCATAAAGAAATAAGGTATTTTATTTTTGAAACAGGCAATAATTATTTTGTTGTTGTGCTGCCAAAGACAGAAAACGTCTGCCCTGAAAACTATGTTCTATAAGCAAACCTGTTCGAACGTCGGTCCTTAACGAGTCACCACAGGTGAGGAGTTTAGTACCGTTACGTGAGAATAGAACGCAAGTGTTTTGCGATAGAACATAGTTTTCAGGGCAGACGTTTTCGTCCGTTTAACCATAAAAAATATGCACCAGAGTGGAATTGAACCACCGCACACGGCTCCGGAGGCCGTTGCTCTATCCACTGAGCTACTGGTGCATGACTTATATATAATACAATATTTCCCTGAAATAATCAAATAGTTTCTTGTATTTCTTAATAGTTTTGGTATGTCCTTGCAAAATCAGTTTTGGAATGGTAGAATTTTGTCGATATAAAATATGAAAAGGAGCATAGGAAAATTGAGAAATAAAAAAAGCAGTTTTCTTGGTGATACATATATAAAAACCCAAAACGGAGAAATCGTGATCCGGGCAGGAATGAAAGTCGTAATCGGATGGATAGTATTTGCATTATTGTGTGTCGGTTATGTATATGCATTTTTTATCAGAGAACCAAAGGCTGAGCCGGGCGCAGATAATACTGTCGAGCTTGCGATTCCGGAAAATGCATCATATAAGAAAAGCGATGTTTCAGAGATCAATGATCTGGTGAGTAAGTATCTTACAGCAAAAGTAGCCTGTGATCAGGCAACACTTCAGTCGTTAGTTACAGATCCGACAGAATTTGATGATATGTCAGTGCTGGAAAGTTCTGCCAAATATCTGAAAGGCTTTGAAGATACGACCTGCTATCTTGCAGATGGCTATGCGGAAGGCGAGTATGTAGTGGTCGAATTGTCCTATATGGATATTGCAGATGTAGAATCAAAACCGCTTGATATTGTGACCTTCTATATTATAAAGGATAAGGATGGTTCCTATAAGATTGATAATGGGGAACTGTCAAATGCGCAGCTTTCTTATCTGAATAGCTTTAAGGCATCAAAGGATATTCAGGATATCTATGTTCATGTAAAGGAAAATACAGAATATCTGTTGGATACCGATAAGACATTCCGGGCATTTTATGATCTGATCAGCAAGCCGGCTACAACAGAGAATACTGCAGCTACACCGGAAGATGCACAGTAAATGGAAGGTGTTATCCGGTTTTGTAAATAAGAGAAACGGGTTCGGTGTAATTTGGTAGATATGAAGTAATGTAAAAGTTCCGTAAAAGAATCCTTATGGTATGACAGGATTCCGGTACGGAACTTTTCTGTGTTGTTATTTATATAGAAGTTATAGGTGGAAGTGCCGTTATCTGCTTAAATGGCATTTTCTTCATTTTCAGGAGATACAATACCGATGTCGATTCCACGGGTCTGTACCGGAGTGGAGAATACGATCTGTGTTTCTGTATTTCCGAATCGCTGTAGCTGTCCGATAAAAGAATCCAGCTCCATCGTACTTGGGAAGCAGACCTTTATCAACATGGAGTAAGCACCGGTCACGCAATTACATTCCAGCACATTCGGACAAGCATCGATAAAAGGATAAAAAGTCGGTTTCTGTTTCGGATCGAGTGCCATGTGTATAAATGCGGTAATGTGATACCCCAGAGCTTCCGGGTTGATGCCTGCATGGTATCCGGTGATCACACCTGTTTTTTCCAGCCGGTCGATTCTTGCGGATACCGCAGGAGAGGAGAGAAATACTTTATTTGCCAGATACTTTAAAGGGGTTCTGGCATTGTGCTGTAATAAATGTAATATTTTCTTATCGATATTATCCATATATTCACGTCCTTTATAAAATGTTATAACTTAAGCTTCTAAATTTAAATACAAAAAAAGGTGCGTTTCCGTAGAAACACACCTTTGCGTTTGCTTTATTATACGTCGGGAAAAGAGAAAAAACAAGCCCCGAAATTGAAAAGTTGTAATTGTTTACTTTTAATGGCCAGAATGGTATGATTAAAAAGATATGGTTATAAAGAAAACAGATAAAAAAGAGCGGCGAGAAAGCTGTAACAGAGAGACAGAACAGGAAGGGTCATGATATGGCAGAAGGTATTCGAATCAATAAATATCTGAGCGAAGCTGGTATTTGTTCCAGACGTGCTGCAGATGAATATATATTAAAGGGCAGGATCACAATAAATGGGAAGCCTGCGGAGATGGGACAGAAGATAGAGGCAAATGACAGGGTAATGGTTGATGGAAAGCCTGTAAGAAAGAGTGAAGAGACAGTTATTCTTGCATACAATAAACCATTGGGACTGACCTGTACGGCAAGTCATGATGATCCGGATAACATCTTCGATCATATAAAGTATCCGATCCGATTGCAGTATGTAGGAAGATTAGATAAGGATTCACAGGGATTGCTGCTTCTGACAAACGATGGAGATCTGTCAAACAGTATCCAGAAGTCAGTCAATAATCATGAGAAGGAATACCGTGTCCGCGTGAATAAGCCGATCACGGATGAATTTTTAACACAGATGGCGGCAGGTGTTCCGATTCTTGATACGGTGACAAAAAAATGTCGTCTGTATAAGATCGATAATTATTCCTTTAAGATCATAATTACACAGGGGCTGAATCGCCAGATCCGTCGAATGTGCGAATACTTTGGATACAAGGTCGTAAATCTGAAACGGCTTCGAGTGATCAATATTCGTCTGGGGAATCTGAGACCGGGTGAGTACCGCCATTTGACAAAGGAAGAAGAAACAGAACTCAGACGTTTAGTGGAACGAAAAGAAGAAGTAAAAACAAAGCGGGAAGAAGCACAGCCGGATAATAAAAATGAACAGAATGTTGTTGGAAACAAGAGGTATGTCAGTTGGAAAAGAGAGACAGGATCAAAGAATTAGTTGAAAAACTGAATGAGGCATCAAAGAAATATTATCAGGAAGATACCGAGATCATGAGCAATCTGGAATATGATGCCTTGTATGATGAACTGGTAGAACTTGAGAAAGAGACAGGAATCGTAATGTCGAACAGTCCGACGGTTCATGTCGGATATGAGATTGTAAGCGAGCTTCCGAAAGAGGCTCATGAGCATCCAATGCTTTCTCTGGATAAGACCAAGAGTGTGGAAGCACTGGCAGCATGGCTTGGCACACATCAGGGTGTGATCTCATGGAAGTTAGATGGTCTTACCGTTGTCCTTACCTATGAGAATGGTACGCTTGTAAAAGCAGTAACCAGAGGAAATGGTTTAGAGGGCGAGGTTATAACGAACAACGCAAGAGTATTTGCAAATATTCCGAAAGAGATTCCATATAAGGGTAAGTTGACGATCCGTGGAGAGGCAGTTATCAAGTATTCAGATTTTGAGAAGATAAATGAGCAGATCGCAGATGCAGATGCAAAATATAAAAACCCGAGAAACTTATGCAGCGGCTCTGTCAGACAGCTGAATAACCGAATCACAAAAGAGAGAAACGTGCATTTCTTTGCTTTTAATCTGGTGGATGGAGAAGATGTGGACTTTAAGAATTCCTTTTCCTATGAATTAGACTGGCTGGAGCAGCAAGGCTTTGATGTCGTAGAGCATTATCTGATCGATGCTGATAAGCTTCCGGAGCGTGTTGCCCAGTTTGCAGAACAGATCGAGAAGAACGATTTTCCATCGGATGGTCTGGTACTGGTGTTAGAAGATCTTGCATATGGAAAGAGTCTTGGTAGAACAGCGAAGTTCCCAAGAGACAGTATGGCATTCAAATGGGCGGATGAACAGGCAGTGACCCATCTGCAGTATGTGGAGTGGAGCCCTTCCAGAACGGGACTTATCAATCCGGTTGCGGTATTTGATCCGGTGTCCCTTGAAGGAACAACAGTCAGCCGTGCAAGTATCCATAATGTCAGTATCCTTCGGTCATTGCAACTTGGGATTGGAGATGAGATCTCGGTCTATAAGGCAAATATGATCATTCCGCAGATTGCCGAAAATCATACCAGAAGTGGAAATGTACCGATCCCGGAATCCTGTCCTGCCTGTGGTGGCCTGACAAAGATCGTGACGGAGGGAGAGGGTGTAGATCAGGTAGAGACTCTTTATTGTACCAATGAATTCTGCCCTGCAAAGAAGTTAAAATCATTTGCGCATTTTGTAGCCAGAAATGCAATGAATATTGACGGCCTCTCAGAAGCCACGATTGATAAATTTATTGAACAGGGATATCTGGATCATTTGGATGATCTCTATCACCTGAATCGTTATGAAGAAGAGATCGTTGAGTTGGAAGGCTTTGGAGAGAAGTCTTATGCGAAGCTGATCCAGGCTGTTGATACATCCAGACATACAACAATGAACCGCTTTGTCTATGGCCTTGGAATTCCGGGTGTCGGAGATGCAACAGCGAAGCTGATCTGCAAACATTTTAAAAATAACCTGGATCAGATCATGCATGCGGATGTAGAAGCATATACAGAGATTGATGGAATCGGAACAGTGATCGCGGAGGAAATTGTAAGATATTTTAAAAATCCGTCGAATTGTGCTATTATAGATAAGTTACTTCATGAATTAGAGTTTGAAGCAGAGACCGAGACTGTACCGCAGACACTTGCAGGTATTACCTTTGTAATAACCGGAAGTCTGGAGCAGTTTGCAAACCGGGATGAGATGAAGCAGTATATCGAAGACCGGGGTGGAAAGGTAGCAGGTTCCGTATCATCAAAGACCGGATATCTGGTCAATAACGATGTGACCTCTACGTCTTCAAAGAATAAAAAAGCACAGAGTCTGGGAATACCGATTATTTCAGAGACACAGTTTCTGGAACAGTTTTCCTGAGAATATAGAAACAGATAAATGGCAGTTGAAACAGAAAGGACTTGATAGAAAATGCCAATTAGAGTAGACGATGATTTACCCGTAAAGAAAATACTGGAGGATGAGAATATCTTCGTGATGGGTTCAGACAGAGCCATCCGTCAGGATATCCGTCCGCTTGATATATTGATATTAAATCTGATGCCTTTGAAGCAGGATGCAGAATTACAGCTTATGAGAAGCCTGTCAAATACACCGCTCCAGGTGAATATTTCCCTGATCCGTACGATGACATACGAATCAAAGCATGCGCCGAAGGGACATCTGGAACGGTTCTACACTGATTTTTCCAGCATCAAAGACCGAAAATGGGATGGATTCATCATCACGGGAGCACCGATCGAGAAGATGGAATTTGAAGATGTGGAATACTGGGATGAATTAAAAGAGATCATGGACTGGTCAGAGAAAAACGTAACATCCACGATCCATATCTGCTGGGGCGCGCAGGCAGGTCTGTACTATCGGTACGGGGTGCAGAAGCATGAGTTGGATAAGAAATTATCAGGAATCTATATGCATCATACCTTCCACAGAAAGACACCGCTTGTTCGTGGGTTTGATGATATCTTCTATGTACCGCATTCCAGATATACAGGTGTCGATAAAGATGAGATCGTAAAAAATCCGCATCTGGAGATCGTAGCGGAGTCCGATGAGGCAGGACCTTATCTGATCATTGGCGATGAAGGAAAGAATATTTTCGTAACAGGACATCCGGAATATGATATTCTGACGCTGGATAAAGAATATAAGCGTGACCTTGCAAAGGGGCTGAATCCCGATATTCCGGTAAATTATTATCCGGACAACGATCCGAGCAAGACACCGATCAAATCCTGGCGTTGCCATGCCAATACTTTATATGCAAATTGGCTGAATTATTATGTCTACCAGATAACCCCATATCTGTGGACAGAGAAGAAAGAAAAACCTTGAAAAACCTTGTGTTATCAAGTGTTTAAGGCAAAATCGTAAAATCGAGAAAACTGGAATAAGTTGTTATATCTTGATATAAATTGGTATATTTTGATGTATTAATGGAGACAAAATGGAGACTCTTCAAAATGCGTGGAGACAAAATAATAAAGAACTAGAGACAAAGAATCTTTGCAAATCGTAAAAAAATAGGGTATACAGAAATTAATCTGTATACCCTATAATTATTTTACCCCTTATAGCCATAACCGACCATAGCGGTAGGAGAGTATGTAATCTGTATTGTACATGCCCTATTCACAATAATTCGATTTTTAACAATTTCATCATCAGATTGATAAGTATTAATCAGTCTTGGCAATAAAAAGTTGCAATCCTTACCTAATTGTCTACCAATCACACTGCTCGTTACAAGCTGTGATAATCCATTAATGGTAATCACTTCATCCATGATACAATTATCAATTTTAAACTGCCTGTCAAGAATTAGTAACCCATTCTCCTGATCTACATAATAGCTAGAAACAGTTAAATCGCCAGCTTCTTTGCATGTAATGACATAATCAGCATGAATATATCCGAATTCATCACCACTTACTTCAAATTCTGTTTCTCGACTGCTATCAGATAAATCGCAATTAATCACTAAATCATCCTGTAATGCATACGGAGTATTAGCCGTAAATGTCAAATTAAACCCAATAATAACATCATTAAGCATAACCTGTTTTACGATGAATGTTCCAATCCAATATAAATTCTCAAATCCTGCACAATTAATTCTGAAAACCTTGTTACGCTGAGATAACCATTTTTGAATTTTTCTTGCCTGATTAACTGTTAAATAATCAACATCAGTTTCGCATGGATTAAAACAAATTGACAATGGGAGAGTGAATGGTTCATCATAAGTCGCAGAATATAAATTAAATACATTTGAGCCAGACGGTTTCTCTTGGTTTAATTTAATCTCTGTGCCAACTTCAACCGAGCCAGATGAACCGTCAAAATTACAGCAAATACAATTAAAATCCGCAAGTTGCTTCCCTGCAAAAGTAAAATCATTAACCTTCATTGATTATTCACCTCCAATTATCTGTTTCAATTTTTCAATCTCTTTGTGTTGTTCCTGTATTAATTTAAGCATAGCCGGGACAATATACTGTTCGTTCCATGCATCAACAAGAACTTTACCAGATTCTTCATCTACATGCCAATCGGCTGCAATTTTGTAATTATCATATACATTTTCGGCAATCAGACCAATCAGGTTCTTACGATAACGAATATCATCTGTGTTGGTAAAGTAATCTTTTTTATATTTAAATTGTACCACATCAATATCATAAAGATGTTCTGGATTTAATTCTTCATCTAAGTCTGTTGTAATACTGTCTTTGAATCTTCGAGACGATGTTTTCGAAGTTTTTGCTACTATTCCTTGACCATCTGCTGAAATGTATGCATTCGCAGCCGAAGTAGTTGATGCCTTTGTAGCATATGGTATATACAACTGTGTAGGAACGTTCAATGTATTTGGAACGACAACCCCACCTGTTGATTGGAATGTAATATAATTTGTCCATGAACTAGCGTTACCATTCATTATATAGAATGAGCTACCATCATTTCTGAATCTAATATATGAATTATTATATTCAAGTATTAATTGAGCAGTTGCTGAACCTAATGAATTACCATTAATAAGTAAAGGCACTTGAGTATTGTACTGCTTACCATAATCATTTCTATATGATTCTTGTAATGAGTTCCATGTATTTTGAGCCACATTGCCTATATATGTTTTAAGTGATTTGCCCTGTGCTGCTGATAAGGCAGAAGTAGTGCTATCAGAATCACAAGAATTTTCAATAACAGTAACCGTATCTGTAAATTTTGCGTCACTCGGTACCGATTTGCTAATTGTAAAACCATTAAAGTCCGTGCCATTAACACTACCTGTTGCCGTAATTGAACCTGCCGCCCATGTATTACCATCCCAATCAACTGTAAAAGCATTGGAACGGGATTTTATGGTTTCTGCTTGAAATAAGGAATGATCCGTTTCCTCTTCATATAATCCATTTCCTATAATAAATACATATTTACCTTTTAAGTATTCATCTGTTGTATCCACGATATTCAGTTTACCAATTACGGTTTGAGAGCTACCATTTGCGACAGTTCCCTTACCTGTTGCAAATCCGTATTCAGTATATTTGGTTTCTCCCCCACATGATGCATGACAATAGTTCCCATCTGATATTCCTCCGCTATCACTATGGCTGAAACGTCCATTGATTTGAACTATACTTCCGCTATCTCCATGACAAGAAATCCCCCTAACAGTGCTGCTACTTAAACTAGATGAATACCTGCCACTAACTCTACCACAATGACAAAAAGATTTTTGTCCACTAGCTTCTATACCATTAATTAAAACTGCACCAACTCCCGAACAATCGTTGCTATTAGCCTGGTTAATAGCAACATTTACTAACGGTGACAGTGCTTGTTTTTTTTCATCAGATGAAAGATATCTAATAAATATTCTACATCCGGTAATAGCATCAACGTAATATTGATTTGGGTTTGTATCTGTATTAGTGCCATATCTAGGTATCGACATAGATAAACCATCACGATTCAATAATAACTGAGTAAACTTACAGTTCAGCACTTCAGAATCATCAACCCATGTATTAACATAACTAGGTAGAGTCACATCCCCTAAAAACAATCCACTCTCGCTCGTCTCATCATTAATATATTTTAAAAAGTCCGTTTTAATACCAACTTTATAATGTCCATCACTATTTTTGTAATACTTTAAATAATTATCATTATTACCAAAAATTACTTGCCCATCTTTACCCATAAATATTCCATATTGCTCATTATCAACACTTGATTTAGATCCCGTGTATAATGAACTATCCGTTATATTAAAACCACCAATCGTACCTTTCGAAGCATTTATCGTACCACTTATATTTGCATTACTCGCATATAAATCTCCATTTGTAGTAACACCAAACTTCGAACCAGCAGTGAAGCACCAACCATTAATAGCAGATGAACCACCAACAGATTTGGCTATATCAGTGCCCGTACACATTAATACAGATTTGTCAGTTCCCCATGCACCATTACTCAATGCATTAGTGGTAATATTAAAACCACCGATAGTTCCTGAATTACTCACGATAGTACCATTTAAGTATACATTATCTGCATATAAGCCATAACCGACACAATCATAAGTGCCACATTTTAATCCGTCAAGATATCCTAACCTTACGCTCGGAATAGTATATATTGTATCAGGATCAGAATTTGATTTACTGCCCCAAATGTCTACATAAGGTGCAGAATTTGCGTTACCTATAGCAGACATTCTAATGCCGACAGGGGAATATACATTCTCAGTAGTTGAGCCAATCTTTTTACCATATCTCTGATAGAGCATTACACTAATATTACTGTAAGATGCGCCATTTTTAGCCGTGGCAAAATGATTAGCAATAGAAGATTCGACAGTAAGTGTTAATGACATAGTATTTGCAGTTGTATTCAATTTAGCAGCCATAATACCACTACATCTAATATTTAATCCATCAATTTTACCTTGAAATTTAATTTTAGAATTTTGTGCCCAACGAACACCTTGAATAGAATCAGAAGTAATTGCTGTTTTATCTAAAATAGAAACAGTAATGGTTGTAGCACTTGCTTTAGATACATTCACTGTTGCACCTGATTGTATATATATCGTAGGAGCGACACAGAATTCACCACCCAAATCTTGAATAGTATTTAACTCATACTTGAATGCTTTCAGAGTATCATTAACCGTTACATTGGTTGCTGTGATATTATTAGCAGCGAGAGAGTTGTTAATTGTGACTGGAACTGAGAATTTTGCAGAAGATGTATTGAATAATACTTTATTACCATTTTCACCTAATTGAAAGGCGGCATCTGTTCTAATTGTGCTTTTACCAAAATATATACCAGATGATAGCCACGACCCTGCATATCCATCATTTATACCTAACCAACTGTTACCATAATCTCTAATAGCTACTTTTCCATTAACTGATATCTTACCATTAGCTTGTGAATTACCTACATTTAATGTGCCAGTAGTAGTAGCATTACCATTAACAGTCAATCCACTTGTTGTTACACTCGTAGCAGTTACATCAGTAGCATTTAATGTTTTTACGACCAATGAATCGCTGATATTTATATCCTCACAAAAAAGCTTGCCAAGTAATCTACTCGATCCCATGACAAGCAAATTTCCTAATTGTGCCAAGTAAAATCACCCCTTTCTAAAGAGAGCAATTTACTTGCCCTCCACAACTGTATCTTCTTTAATTTCTTCATCTTTCTGAACCTTGTCCATGAACGAAAGCATATCAAGATCACGGATATTTAATTTGCAATCATCTGGAAGAGTATCATATACTGCATCCATATCGAATACAGCAAGTGTCACTTCAGTTCTATCATTCAATACTTCATCCAATTTCTTCTGACATTCAGCCGCTTCAGCCTGATATTCCTCTGCAAATTCTTTTTTAATTTCAATCTGCTTTGCTCCATTTACTTCAACTTCCTCAGTTTTGCCAGCTTCGATGTATTTATTTCCTAACGACTGTACTAATTCGTTTCTTATTTCTATTAAACTTTGAGCAGTCTTATTTACTTCCTGCATATTTGTACGAAGTGCCAACTGTATTCTGAACGGCAGAACATTAAACTTTTCCCTGTCTTCCTGTCTACTCTGTGCATACCACTCTGCAATATTTACCAGTTCAATATTATAAAATCCCTTTGTTTCAATCTTCTTATTAAATGACATAATAAATGCTCCTTTTCTTTCAACTAAATTTTTAACTTAGGGCATATAACAGCCCATTAACTTATTTCTCATACGGTCTGAATATATGTCCGAACACGACATAGTAAGGTTTATTCTCGTCATGAAGCACTTTATATTCAAACCAGTCCAATATAAAAATTGATATACATACAATCACAAACCAAGCACAACAAAAGAGGACATTAAGTTGATTCTGTGCGAATGTTCCCCAAAGTCCTCTATAGTCCCATATGGTAAAATCTTGATTGAATGTAATACCAAATAAATATTCCAACATAATAGATGTTAAACCACCAAATAATACTTGCCATGCTAAATCCATATCATATGTGAACATATTGTTGTACTGTGAAATGATAATTCCAACAATAAAAGCGAGCATGAACATCGTCCAATGTGTCCAACCTCGCCATAAAATTTCTAAACCACAATATATAAAACCAGATACCATACCAATGCTAGTTAGCTGTAGTATCTTCTGTAGTAGTTTCTGTATTTTCGCCATCTGAATCACCACTTTCTGATGTAGATGTGTCTGTATCAGGTGTATTATCTGAGCCATCTGTACTTCCTGAACCACCCATAAATCCAGCAATAAGCCCCTGTATAATCTCAAGAGTATTAGCTATAATCTCGTTATACTGTGCCTGATATGATTCATTAAGAGGTGTGTCATATGTATAAGACATAATTGTATCTCTATCTGTCTCTTCGTCTAACTGTACACGAAGCAGATTACATTTAGTAGTTTCCTGAGTAATCTTTAACTGCATCTGAAGATAGAGTGATATAATTACTTTAGCAGGAAACATACGACATTCGTTACCATTTGAGTGATACGGCAAATATGCAACTGCTGGATTCTGCATCGCAGTCAAACAGAGAGAAGAGATATTGTTCTGATCATGTTGTTCAAGACTGAATGTTTCTGTACCACGATCTGTTTCTATTTGTATACCATTTGATATTTCTGTCGTACAGGTATTATTAAGAATACCTTTTTTATATGTCTTAATTTCCTCGTCAGACATTGTATTAAAATCTATAACAGGACTAACAATATCCTGTAAACTCTGAACTTGTTCAGCGAGATTACTCTTTGTTAGTCTAACCGCCAAGCAATCTACAAATTGATTCACATCTTCATTATACTGTGCGCCACAGTCTGTAATGTCAGAGTATGTATCGTATATTTCATATAAGCCAACAGATACATCATTCTGGAACACCTGTATAGCTGTTATTTTCTTGAAATTCTCTTTAACTCCATGTAAGTAATCTGTTTGTAGATAGAGTACAGGATCATTGGCAAAATCCTGTGCCGAAAACTTTACAAGAGTATAAGTTTCTTTGTTATTAACTAGAACGTAACTTCGCATTTAACGCTCCTTTCTGCAAAATAAAAGAGCCTACCGAAGTAGACTCTATGTGTGTTAATTATTCTATTTTAAAATTCCCATATTTCGTTAACTTCTATATGATGTGGACAAACATTAAAGGAATTCCCTTCTATAACTTCTTCAGTTACAAAATTGCCTGTCTTATAAATTTGATTACTTGAGTCATTACCAATAAATAATTGCACATTTTTTAATGCCATCACGACCGATTTGCCAGTATTATCAACTCCTCTGACATTTATACCGATATATGATGATGTTGACATGAATTTTTTCTTGTAATGAGTCCATTCTGTTACTTTTGCAATATTACCATTGGAAATACCGTCATATCCGTTGATGTTTATAATCCAACAATTCGACCAATTATCAGTAGAAATAAATTCGTAATCAAATTCAACCGTAATATCTTTGTTTTTAATTTCTGGAATTGTCCAATAAAAACTTCTCCATCCATTTATCGCAGTTAAAAGTAAGTATTTATTTTTATTATCAAATGATGGTGAACCACTCCATCCAGATGATTTAATTTTAGAAATATCAACCCAATCATTTAAATAATTCATTCTTCAACTACCTCGCCAGCTAACATTAAGTTTCCACTAGAATCCACCGAAGCCCCAACCTTGTAAAGTTCTTCAATAGTTTGGTTATCGAGGGCGGTAGCATAGATGCGGAAATCTGAAAGTTGCCCATTAAGATAATTTGAAATACCATCTCCACCTTGAGAGGATGCACCAATTGTACCTACGTTTGAAATTAATTTCATATCTCCAACCGTATTTACCGTTTGTTTTAATATTCCATTAACATACAATTTTTTACAGGATGACAATCTAGTTACAACTACATGTGTCCATGCGTTTGCTGATATTGTATAGTCTGAAAAAGTAAACTGTGCATTATCGTCAAACCTAATCTTATTGCCAATTTTAAATAAAGCAATTCCATTTCCAACGGCAGTTCTCATAGTGCATATAGTTGAATTACCAGTTGTGTCATCAAATTTTACCCAACAAGATATTGTAAAATCTGTTGAAGAAGATGTTATAGGATTTTGAAATTTTAAATATTGGTTGTTTCCATTAAATACATAACTTCCTTTGTATCTAGGCGTATCACTTGACCAAGTAGGGCATGTAGAATCTGTTACACTACCATTATTACAATAACCACTTGTATCATAAATCATATTATCATACATTACAGGATCATCCGTTGGACATGGAGTATAAGCAGTTGCTTTATTCCCTTTTTCAAGTTTGAGATTTGCGATAATTACAGATTCTCCTGCTTTTAAGTTATTTGTAAAATATACAACTTGTCTGCTTTTATTTAATGCATCTTTCAAAGTTATATTTACAATATAATGGAAACCATATGTTTTTTTTATAACAGTTTCCTGTGCTGAAACTATAATACTATGCGTTGCACCACTATCCCATAAATTTGAAAAACCTACCTTAATATTTCCAATCACATCATAAGACAATGTATAGATTGCACTTGGTTCTAACTTATCAAAATTCTCCAATAGACCATTGAAAGTAAACATTTTCCAAGAAGTAGTAGGAGTAGTACAACTCATTTTTACAGCATTTATACCATTCCAATTAACAGATTCACACGAATATGAACCGTCAGCATGACTATTTGACCAATTGATTTTACCTTGATTTGTTTTTACAAGTAAGTTCCTACCACCAATTTTACCATCAACATTTCCCATAGGGTAGTGGCAGACCAATCCTTTTGATATTTCCTTGACTTGGCGTGGGGATAAACACTCATTATAAATGCGGAAATCGTTTAATTTTCTATAAGCATTTTGCCAAACAACCCTTGTCTGATATTCAAAAGATGATGAATTACTTACGCTACTATATGTATATTTTTTGATACCATTAATATAAACTGTCATAGTTGGATTATGATATGTTATGGCAACATGTGTCCATTGATAAGATGGCAATACTCCCTTGTAAATTGGAGTCATCATAAATGCGTTTGCAGCATCATTCATCCAACTTAAATGTAAATCATTACATGTAGGATATTGAAAAATAGAAAACTTCCGATTATTAAATTCTACATTAGTATTAATATTTCCAAATATTGTGCCACCTTTTGACCCTTCTTCTGCATTTACGTATATCCAAAAACAAATTGTCAATGCTTGGTTATTTAAAATTTTAGATGTCATTGTAGCACTCATATCAAACTGCCCTTGTTCAAGACATTTTCCTAACTTACCATCATTAGAAAATGTTGGGTCAATACTGGTAATAAATTCATCATTAATCAATCCTTGATTTTTCGTTGTCCCATCTGTGAATGGCAACCATAAACATAGCAATCTATCACACTCCTTTCTCTAAAAATAAGAGAGTAGTACCGAACCTACTCTCCATAATATACTATATATGCCTATGCAAAAACGAAGTTTAAGCACTGTAATTCGGCGTTATACTCTAATGTAACGGCATCTCCAATCATTGTCTTATCTGCGCTTATTTGCCCCTCAGAAGCGATTCCTCCCTTTACTTTCAGTGCGCCAGTGGTCTTACTGGTCGAAGCTGTGGCAGATGAAATCGTTGTTGCCTTCGAGAAGGTTTTTGATCCTGATATAGTCTGTGTTGTATCTATTGTGACATATTTAGATGTAATTACATTGCCTGCACCATCTTGGGTTGCTTTAGTGGCTGAAGCTACTGATTGAGAACCAATATTTGCAGATGTAATTATAATATTACCATTATGAGTAAATCTATTTGAGCTTGTTGTGGTAAAATTAATACCCCAATAATTAGATATATTTAACCAGTTATACCCATCATCAGCTCTATATGTACCAAGTCCGTACCAACTACAGCCTGTAGAATTGACACTAGTAGCCGAAGAAGTCCATCTGAGAACTTGAGCCGCAGATGATGAGATGATTGTACCAGTCATACTTCCACCAGTAAGAGGAAGATATGTTGAACTAATCACATTACCATTACCGTCTTGAGTAGCTTTAGTAGCAGAATCAGCAGATGTAGCCTTAGTTGCGGTAGCAGCATTACCTGTTATACTAATTCCCCATGTACCACTAGCTCCTGTACCATCTTTTTGAGGAACATAATCAGTGTAATTATTACTTGATAAAACGGTCTTCCATGAACCATATACACCTGCTTTTTGACCACGCATTTGTAATTCTGGATTATCACTAGCAGACATAAACAACTGACCATCATACCCTGCTGTATTATCCCAATAGAAATGTAAAATATGTCCATCAGATTTTGGCTTATTTGCAGTCATTAAATTTGTTGCTTTAAATGTAGCTAATCCACCACTACCTGTACCAGCAACATTTGCATCTGTAGGACGACTACTGAATAAATTAGCTAACAAATTAGCCTTTAAAGCATTGCCACCAACACTATCACTTAGAGCATACTTCGTACTTGAACTCAATGCATCAGTAATACCATAACCACTTAGCGTAGTAGGATTTGTACCAGCCGTTACATGACCATAAGTGTCAACAGTAACAGATTTATATGTACCAGCTTTCACACCACTTACATTGTGTGTAATCGTAACTGTCTTATCATCACCTACTGTAGCAACTAATGCACCACTTGCAGTTACACCTGAGAAGTCGATTGTACCACCGCTAGAAACCTTGATAGAATCCAGTTTACTACGTTCCTTTTCGGTCATAAGACCAAGACCAGTTGAACCTATTGCGGTCTGAAGATTAGCCTTTGTAATAGTAATCGCATTGCTTACACATGAATAATCCGTACCAGCAAGAATCACCTTTGAAGCATAATTATGTGTATGACTTGATGAAGACGCTCCAATATCAGCAAGAGAGAATGATATATCTGCCGTTCCATCAAATGACTTCTTAGCTGAACCAATTGTAATATTTCTAGCAGTCGTCAACTTACTTGCCGATAAAACATTCTTGGTTGAGTCAGCCGTATTATCTACATTGCTAAGACCAACTTTAGATTTTGACAATGCAGGAATATCAGCCTCAACGAGTGTTCTAAATGTTGCCTTTCCATCTGATCCATTGGGAGCTGCAAGTACAGTATTTTTTGTTCGAGTGCCTTGAGCACTATAGACATAAGTTTCCCAATCAGATATATTAGCCATAGTATGTGTGTGTGCAGATGGTGCAAATGTACTTGGTTTATCGGTGACTCCACTCCAAGGAACATTAGATGCAGTTCCTTTTAAGTTACCAATCAAACCATTGGCGAACCTAGCTGCACCACTAACAAGAAGTGTTCCTGCTGTAAGATCATCTACATCAACCGAGCCATCAAATGACACATTCTGACTAACAGAATCAAAATCTTTTCTAAGGTATGTGTCTGAGATTATATTGCCGTTTCCATCCTGAGTTGCCTTTATTGCACTTGCTACATTAAGAGTCGATGGATTTACCCATGATGGGGCAGAAGTACCTCTACTTTGTAATATATAACCAGCAGTTCCAAGAGATAACTGCGACAATGTACCGCTTGCACTTGCATATATAATACCATTAGCAGTCCAAGATGATTTACCAGTACCGCCATAAGCAACGCCCATAGTTCCAATTGTCAAATCAGCCGAGCCATTCCATGACTTACCATTGATACTTAATGTATGAGTGAGCTGGTTAGCCTTACTAGCTGTAGCAGTAAGAGTGCCGCTAACCGTTAAATTACCTGTAACTGTACCTCCTGTAAGTGGAAGATATGTACTACCTACAGCATCCTTACGAGCATATTTATCTGAAAGCTTTGTACCATTTTCATAAATAGTACCATCTTTGTCTACCTTGAATAGATATTCCCAAGTAGACTGAGAAGAAGACGGATCTTTAACTCTACGAATATACAAGAATTTATTATCCCATTCGTTCTTAGAACCGAAGATAGGTTCAACCATACCCATATCATAGTATTTCTGTGTCTCTTTATCGAAGACATAGTTACCACCATTGATGGTTGTCCATCCCGATTGAATACCGAGACTACCATCTTGAGACATAAGATACCAATGACCAGCCGTAAGAGCAGCGTTGCCCTTAGAAATCAATGCACTATATTCTACACTGTTCACAAGTGCATCATCTTTGTTCCTGATATTATCAAACTCAGCAGAGCCAATATACCAGTTATTATTGGCATCCCCAAAGTAACCTGCATCAGCATTGACTGTACCTTGATAAAAGGCATTGCCAACTGAATCTAAATAGAATCCAGGTGTGTGAATTTCTCCATTAGATAAATCAAGAAACGTACCAAATGCACTATATGTTCCATCATTCCCAGCTACATAATTGTTTGACTTCAAGGCGTCTGTTTTGAGCTTTCCACCTTCAATAATCGTTGCTGAACCATCAGGAGATTTGATGATGAACTGTTTTGTGATTGCCGCAACAGCAGAATCTGTAAGAGTTAGAGAGGTGGAAGATGAACCTGATTTTACGAGCCATAAGAACTGATCTAAGGACTGTTGAGCCTTTGTTTCGGCTTCTTTTGCAGTTGTATTAGCTGAAGTAGCAGTGGTCAATGCATTAGACGCATTTGTATTAGCTGTATTAGCCTGTTTTCTTGCGACAGTAGAAATAGAAAGAGCACTATTTAATCCATTAGATACGATAGGGGTAGTTGTCTCTTGTGTATTGTCGTCATAAATAACAAGTGTTCTTGTCCATATATATTTTCCCTCATACCATTCTGGTTCTTTATCCGACCAACCTTCATTTGGTTGTAAAACGTTGCTATCAGAAATGGCATACTGAGGAGTAATAGATTTTACACCTTTACCCTTTACACCATTTTCACCTGGTTTACCATCTTGACCATTAGCACCTGATATACAAATAGCTTTTGCTGTTTGAGAATTATCTGTTCTGTCCTTGTAGTATGTAATAACTTTCTGCCACACATATTTTCCGCTTATCCATGTAACACTATTTGTTGTCCATTCGCCACCAACTAATTCTGTAGCAGAATCAGATTGGTAGAAATAGGTTGTTACATGATCCACACCTTTTTCGGCAAGTTCACGAATTTCATTAGTTTCAACCTTTAAATCTTCTGTAGCTTTGTTTGCTTTATCAGCAGATGCTTGTGCTTGATTGGCTGATTCCTGTGCTTTGTCGGCTGCTTGTTGAGCAAGTGCTACTAACTTTTGAGCTGTATCAAGGTCAATAATAACCTCTGATATGGTCTTTCCATCAGAGCCAACTTCTGTGCCTTTAATCTTCAGATATCCACCATCAATCGTAAGTCCAGTTTCGTCTATAACAATAGATTTGTCTTCATTGTAGATTTGAAGTTCCTTACCTATTATAAGATTACCAACTACAGTCTTAGCGATGATGCCGTAATCTTCAACAAGATTACCGTTGATATCAGTATATGTAAAGCGTCCAACGCCTGTTTCAATTGTCTCCCAACCATCTTTAGTGAGATATAGTCCGTTGTTTACAATCTTTAACTGCTTTAACGAAAATTCATTATATACATCATCCCAAGATCGAGCTAATAAACCATTTTTGGTAAGTGTTACTGTTTGCTCTTTAGAATTACTGAATGATATATTATCACCAAGTAATCCATTATTTGTCCAATCTGAAACTGTTTTTGTTGTACCTTTTGACTTATCTACTTGATCTTTAACAGAAGAATAAGATGTAGACATAGATTTTGCTGACTGTAATACAGACGGTACATCTGAATAACCAGAATAGATTTTTTCTACAGTAGAAAATTCTACAGGTATTTCTGATAGATTATCGTAATCAACCTGATACGAGAGCAGACGAAGCGAGTATACCTTCTCATCAATTCCGACTTTGATAAAATTACCAACTTCAAATTTATCTACAATTGGTTTGAATTCTGGCAGAGCAAGTAGATTACCCATTGTTGTGTTAATGGAATACTGTAAGTTTCCTGCCTTATATAATTCTCTCTGTGCTGCCTTAAATAATTCGGTGGCTCTCTTGATAAGTTCCGTATTATTTAATCCAGTAGAAGAGTAGTTTGAATTATTATAATCATCTTCACGCCGATAAGAATAGAATAAATTCCATAAGTCAGTGCCGAGATATTTCTGTAAATCTAACTCTTTTTGGATTGACTGTTTTAAAGTTTGCAGAACACCAGTTGACTTGACTGGATCAAATATAGCTTTAACACTATTTAATTCGCTAGTTCTTGTTTTGATCTCATTATTGATCCACGTTAATCTGTTTGCGTAGAATTTTTGATACTTCTTTTTAAGCTCGCTGTTATTATATTGTACATCTACAGAATCTTCTGTAAATCCATTTGTTACTATATCTTGGCAAGCCTGAAATTCTGTATACATATTAGTAAGCTCAGTCAATGAATAATATGTCAATTCCTTTTTAAAATCTGTATCTGATAAATCAAAACTTGTAATCTGCTTATCTTTTAGCTTCTTTGATTCAGCAGTCATACGCTTAATTTTTTGCTCAATATACTTCTCGTTATTTTCTAATACTGTACAAGTTACATCAACAGATCCTGTTAAATATTCTTCATTTTCATCTTGTTGAGTTAAACTGGTAATCGTAACAATACAAGAATAAGTCTTAGTTTTTGTGGATGAGTCATAGTCAGATAATGATTTTGTTTCCACTGATATATCATAATATGCTGTACTACAAAATACCTGACATAATTTCTCTAACGTGTTTCTAACAACACTAGATGAAATTGATGATACCTTCGTGACCGCAACTCCACCCAATGCGCTGATGCCATTTTTTATTGATGTTAAACTATCCTGAACCCCTAGTCCATCTATATCAATTACTGGCATCATACTATCATTAATATAGTAATATAAATCAGTAGCATCATACCGAGCAGCGATGAGAGATGAATAACCCACAAGGGGATTAGCCAACTTATTAAAAGTAACTTTATCTTTATCATCATCTGAAACATTAGCAAATTTCTTGGTTACGGAAGTAACGACATTATTGTAGTTTGTAACTTTCGTAGAATCCAAAGCCATTTTTCTTGTTGTCTGAATTTCGTTATACAGTGTATCATATGACTTTAATTTATTTTTGAGATTGTCAGGCATATCTGATAAAACATCGTCAGAAAAGTAATAAATGTACTGTGATCCGTTTGGATTAATATTACGAATAGTAGCATTCATTAAATCATCCGCCCCAGTCACATAAAAGCAGTTCTTTAAAGAGTCTTGATTTGACTCCAAAGTAATACTTTTTGTTAAATTGGTACTGTTGATTAATACATTTGTATCTTCGCCATATTTATTAATTACTTTTGTTGATCCGCACTCAGGACATGTATCAAGAAAATCTCCTCTGTATTTACATGCAGTACATGTGCTATATAAATCATATACTGAAATAGTTCTTTGTTCAGAATTAAAAGAGAATAAACAATGATACGCTTCGGCAATATCATTTTTTAGTGCTGATAAGGTATCTGTTCCATCAAATGTGAATTCGTGTACTGTTGATAATTCTTTAAGAGTAGAATCTACATGAGCAATTGAATAATGTGGTGCTTTTTCTAATACACGATGCAGAAGAGAAGCATGGGTAAGAATATATTTTTTTCTAGCGATCACAGAAGCAGTTGTTGGGTATGCACTTGTATCTTTTAAATAATTATACTTTGCTTGCGCCCATATCTTTAAATTATCTACCGAATCATAATCATCAGGATCTCGATATAATACAGTCGGAAAATTTTCATCGTATAAATCATTTGTCATGTCTGTTTCCGTATTAATCTGTACTCCATGTAGATTAATATTCGATAATTCAGACTCACACAACGCTGTACCTGTAATTGACTTGGATAGGTCATCAGGATCTTCCTCATTTACTGTCACTGCAATTTCAAATCGTTCTTTTAATTCAGGTATATATATAAGTTTAAAATCCACCAACTGATCCCATAGTGGATGTTTTATTCCATTGTTAAATTTATGTACTTTAAATGATATTTCATTCGCATCATTAAAGTTGTTTTTATATGTGTAACCAGAGACATTAGTAATTCCTCCATTACCGATTGTTTCAAAATTCTTATGCTGCAATAGAAGAGTAGGAGTCTCTATTATATTCTGTGTGTTAAATAACACTTTAGCCATTTACTCATGCCTCCTTGTTATATTTCTAATTCTTATCTATTTCTTGATTCATCTGTTTGTGATATTCATTGGTATCGATCTGTAATTCATTTATCATATGTTCATAATCAGCTTTAAGCTGTTTACATTCATCTAGTAATTCCTCATATTCTTCTTTGGCTATGAGCGTATCTTCAATTTGTGTTGCAAGTTTTCGCACATTATTTTCTCGTATGTACTTGCTCAATGCTTCATTTTCTTCCTTTATTTTTTCAATTTTTCTTGTCTTTGAAGATTTATATTTCAAAAATGTTCACCTCCGATTTCATATCTGTTGACCATAAAAAAGCATAATAAAAGAGAGGAATTATGATATTCCTCCCTGTTACTATGCCGATATTCAATTTTTAGTATTTCCGTATTCCGAGAGAGTTGTGGTTTGATGATAAAGATCCTACTGTGGTATCTTTAATCATATTACGAACTCCACCCGTATTATTTTTAATAGCGTCCTTCATAGAACTAGCAAACTGCTGTGGATTCTGTACTCCCTCTAAGTTTACATCACCAATAGTGATATTGATGTCATTATCCGTCCGATTTGTAACAGGCATATTTGGCATTCTAAATGCATTACCAGTATACATATTACTAAACATCATAGGGTTCTTTGCAAAATCCATAAGCGTCTTAGCCTGTTCAGCAGTGAATATCATATCATTCTGACCAACAGATTTCAGTACACCTTTCGATATATCATACTGCAACTCTGTGCCGTCTTCTCCGAGATTAGCAATCATATCATAAGGAATTCCCTCTGAACCACGTCTGAATCCTTTAATACCAGATTTGTGAAGTGTCTGCCAAAATGGTGAAGATGCCTTATTTGAGAAATCATATCCTACCAATTTAGCAAGCTTATTCAGATTATCCTTAGACATAATACCGCCATTATATAATGTATATAATCTTTGGTTAAATGCTCCATATTCAGAATACTTCTTTTTATGTCTCATCAAATTGCTTTCAATGAAGTTTTGAATATCTGCCGCCTTTGACTTAGACAATTTCTTTCCAGATGTGGATGTCGCCGTGACATTTGATGCTAACTTCTTAGTAATTTCGATCAATGACTTTACCGATTCTATACCTGATGATGTGGACGTAGTTGAACCATTACCCGTACTTCCAGATCCACCGTTAGTATTATTACTGCCAGTGTTATTGTTTCCAGTATCCTTATTATCAGACTTGCCATCGTTGCTATCTTTCTGAGATACATTAACTGTATCAGCCGTTACATTGGTAATACCAGTTGTAACATTTGTATTTTTGGCATCCTGATCATATTTTTCCCATGCCGTCTGTAAAAATTGATAAATACCATTAATCGCTGTGGAAGTATTGGATGAAACTTCACCATCGGATGACATCTGATTCCATGTTCGTGTTGCACTATAGCCAATTTGAGCCAATAACCTATTGACTGTGTTGTTCGAATCAGACCAATACTGATTTACAGAATTAATCAGTTTTGTAAATTGGTCATCTAAGCTATCTATGATATCTTGGATATTTTCGTCCAGATCATCCTGGAAATCTGAAAGCATATCCTGTGTAGCTGAAATATATTGGTCAAACTGTGTATCCTTCAGATCTTTTTCAGCATCTTTAAGTGAAACATTTAATTCCTGAACTTTTGCTCTTGCCTCTTCAGAAACATCACCAGAATAAGCTGCAAGTTGTTTGCGAAGATTTGCTATCTGCTGAGTCTTATCACTAATATTGTTTGCATAATCATAGGCATTCTTTTCAGAACTAATAAGATCATTATATTGGTCGATCAAATCAGAAATATGATTCTTGAGTGAGGCGTAGCCATTTTCAATGAGATCGATCACGGCATACTTTTCATCTTGTGCTCCGGCAATTGCATCCTGATATGATTTAACCAATTCTTCTTTGTGAGCAATCAATTTTTGATTATATGGATCGCTCGCAAGTTGCTTATTAATCGCCTCAATCTCATCACGATAAGTTCTTGCTTGCTCAGAGTATGTTTGGTAACTTGATACATGTAATCCAGCCACGGCATTACCTTCGTCAGTCAATCCACCAGTCTTGTCAGAAGTTAAATCCCTACGAGATAATTCATTTATAACGAAGTTTGTTTCAGAAACAAGGTTATCAAGTTTATTAGCATATTCGTCTATACGATCCCAATGTACCTGCATAATCTGATTGTCATATTCCGCAAGTGCCTTTGTAGAAGCGTCTATTGAGTTGGTAACATCGTCAATCTGAGACTGCATTTCTGCCCATTTCTCACTACCTTCCTCGATATTACCAGCAGATACAGATTCATTTAATGACTGAATTAAAGCATTTCGCTTCGCTACAAGCTCATTGTTATTAGACTGCTCAGTAGCTTTAAGTCTCTGATACCATACGGAAGATGTACTATTACCACGTTCCTCTAAAATAGACATCTTATTATTTAACTCTGTAGCAGTTTGTTCATATTTATGACGTTTGTTATCCATCTCTGTTGAGATATTAGAGAACTTCTGCTGTGCTAATTCTGCTTTCTGTGCTATAGCAGTCTGTTTGTCAATCTCTTTCTGTTTATTTGCCTGATCTAATGACTCAACGGCATTATTATATCGAATACAAGCAAGGTAGAACGCCCCTTTAATATATCCCTTCTTATAATACTCGGTCAGTTTTGAAATTGTAGAAGCAGAAATTGCTTTGCCAGACTTTGCTTGTTTTTGAGCATTTGAAACAACTTTGGATACGGCTTTTTTCGTACTAGCCTTTAATCCACTATATGCTTTTGCAGTTGCAGACTTACCTATTGTCTTCTTTGCAGATTTTACAGTCTTCGTATACTCATTAATTTCTGCTTGATTATCAGATGCGATTCTGTCATAGCCTGCCATCTGCTTGTCAATGTAGTTATTCTTCGTTTTCGCCGTAATTGCATTATCAGACTTCGAACTATTGAGATCCATAGCGTCATTTGTGGCATCGTCTTTGTTGCTATACTTCTCTGCAATGTTCTTCATCGTATCAGCATAGTTGCTAGAGTAAGCTGTTGCATATTCCATTCTAGCTGTTTCAGCGTTTTCAAGTGCAACATTATATGCATATAACCGATTATAGACATATGTAGAATACTTGCTGATGACAGATAAATCGGAAGATGATACTGCTTTTTTATTTTTAATGGCTTTCTGTGCATTCTGCAAAGCCTTCTTATACTTCGTGTTCTTGGCTTTTTTAAGAGCGGAAGATATGGATTTATTACCAGATTTCGCCACACCATTCGTATCGCTAGTTACATTCTTAACATATGTGCCATAAGTGGAATTCTGTTTTTTCAGAGCTGAGTTCGAAGCATTAAGCTGTGAATTCTTTGCACTGGTAGAATTAGCCACTGTACCTGTTGCAATATCTTTGTAGCCTGTAATCGAATCGATTTTAGCGTCACGTTGTTTATCACGTACATCTTTCAGATCCTGAATATATGTACGGATATTTTTGTGCAGTTCTTCTAATGCGTCAGAAGCATCCTTGCCTTTGTTATACCATTCCTGATAAGCGGAGATAACATCCTGAATCTCATCTGAGTATTCGGAGATATTCATACTACCGTTCTTAACACGAGTTGCAATTACATCGGCTGTCTTTTGTGAGACAACTTTTTCTTTAACGGCACGATCGAGGATCTTGTCTGCCTGTGCATAGTATTTATCTCTAGCAGTTTCCTCATAACCAACCTGTACATTTGTTGCGTCTATAGCATTGTTGTAATTCTTGGCTGAAGATGAATACTTCTTATCATCTAACTGGGATTCAGCCTTGGAAATGTATTTACTGATCTTATCTGTTTGACGTTCCAGTTTGATTTCTATCCAGTCGAAGAGAGTAGAGAGCCAATCTTGGAATTTCTCAAGTGGGGTTTTCTTTTTGGTGGACGAACCTGAACCGCCACCGCCTCCATTAGAACCAGACCCACCAACACTAGGCGTTGTATTAACTTTCTGTTCAATATTGACCTTAGTAAGATTTTTCATTGCGGCAAAAGAGCTATCCAACGCTTCCTGTTTTTGAATGGCTTCTTGAGAATTGTTTGCTTTAATATTACCATTGTCGTCTAATACAGAACTTTTGATGTTTTGGTATGTTCGAATCGCTTGTGTAGCTAAATCTAATCCTTCACATAAAGCAAGAAGATTTTGAATATCTCCATCTGTCGTTAATGTAGGATTGTTTAATTTCTTTAATGCAAGCAAAGCAAGAGCCTGTGCGCTTACACCAGATTGCTGTGCTTCTTTTGCTAATTCAGCTATTTCACTTACTGTAGCATTGGCAAACAAATCCGTTGCATTTTCAGCAGTGATTTTTACATCATTTAAATTTAACCCAGCTTTTATTGCTTCTTCAGTTGCAACTTTTTCTTCACCAAGATTTTTAGCAAGTGCGGCTTCCACTACAGCGGTCGCATTTGTGATTCCCATTTTAGATAATTGTGCTTCATAATACTCTCTATTTGAATCATTCAACAAAGAAAGGGTCGCATTCTCATTAACATATTCAGTTGCAAGTTTATTTGCAGCTTCCTGACATTCAGCCATAGAAGAAGAGGAGTCACCAAGTAATTTTGTGAATTCATCCCATGAATCTAATCCCTTGATTGTAGCATCAAAACCTGTGAAATCATCTACGCTAACAATACCATCAGACAATTTTGTTCCCAGAGCACCAGTAATATCCTGAATGTTCTTACTCATTTGTCCAAGTTGGGAGTTTTTGTCGGATAGGCTGTTGATGTAGTTAACTGCCTCTTCGGCAGACATACTTAAACCGTCAAAGTAATTCTTTGCTCCATCAGTCTCAGAAAACGTCTTGATCGTAAGTTCGCCCTTATCTGCTAAAGCAGTCAGAGCATCAGCTACCCCTTTTGTAGAATCATCAGTAGAGGCTTTAAGCTGTTTCCATGCCTCTGCCATAGTAGTAATCGTTTTTCCATCAGAAAAATCGTTAACTGAATCAGACGCATCTTGTGCTTCAGTCGAAACACTATTAAATGCTAATGCAATATCATCAAGATTGTCTGCTGAGTCAATCACCCCAATTTCAACCAATTTATTTATAAAATCTGTGTATTTAGGATCATCAAGCATTTCTGCTGTAACTTTTCCTTCTTTGCCTAAATTTTGAAGTTCTTGAACGGTATCATTAAACTGCCAGTTGTCTACAACTCTATTAAAAGCATTCTGTTTAGAATTATTTCCATCAAGCTCAATAGCTAATCTATCCTGAAAATCAGATATATAATCCAACCACTCATTAACTTTTTTTTCATCATCCGTTTTTGGATTTTCAATATACGAAATATCTTCAGAATCTTTAGTCCACTCAGAATTTTTATCTTGCAAATACTTATCGATTTCATCTATTTGTTTTTGTATAGATTCTTCTTCTTTTTTTGTAGAAGCATTAGATAATTGGTCAATTAACTTTTCTCTTTTTGTAAATTGTGCCTCAATATATCCAGTTTCATCAGTTAGATAATTATCATCTATACCATATTGTCCTGCATTTTTTCCATCTGGATTAACTTCGTATTCGAAAGGATCTTCTGTATCTTTTTCCATAACATGAACAAAAGCTTGATTTGCCTCTTCTTGTTTTTTCTTTTTTTCTAATTCTAGCAAATCAATTTTTCTTTGTAGTTCATTATTTATTTTTACAAGATTATCATATTCATTTTTTTCTGTAAATGTGAGTTTGTCTTTCCCTTCCAACTCTTTCATTCTGTCTTGAGTAGTTTTTAATTCTTCATTTACAGACTGTAATTCTGAAACTACATCATCGCATTCTTGCTTTACGTCTTCTAGTTTTTCCCTCGCATTTTCAAGCGTATCTCCATATTTACTATAAGCAGTAGCAATACCAACAACAGCAACCCCGATAGCTGTTAATATAGCACCAATTGGATGTGCTGTAATTATCGCCCATAATTTTGCAAAAGAAGCTGTTAATAAATTTGTAATACCAATACTTGCAGTCTCGGCAGCATTTAAGCCGAGAATGGAAGCGATTTCGGCATCTGTTGCACCTGCTTGTTTTAATGTAGCTACAGTGAGTTGTTTCTTCGATATAACCTGTCCTTCTTCAGTTGCAATTAACCCAAGATTACTAGCAATTTCTTTTGCTCTCTCTGCTGTTAAACCTTTTCTTTGTGCTAATTCTATTACTTCTTGACCATTTAAAGCAACAGTAGCAGTTGTAAGTCCAGCTTTTGCTAATGCAGCTTCCACGTCAGCAGCCTCAGATTGCTTAGTAATTAAAATCTGCCTAATTTGTTCTTCTGTTGCACCCTTACTCGCTAATGCAAATACTGCTTGTTCTGTACTTAATCCCTTAATTGCGGATCTAAATGCATCTAAATTCCCAGTATTTACACCAACGGTAGATATATTTAATACATCTATATTTTTTATTGCAATACCAAGTTTATTTAAGTCCGAAATTATTGTTGGTAATTGTTTGAATGTCATACTTTTTTATTTTGTGCTTTGTTTGAAGAAGCATATTGACTTAAATAAATAAATTAGATACAATTAATACAATATATTAAAAAACTTTTAATGGGGAGGTATTTATGTTGACGAATAAAATTATTAATGATTTAATAGAACTTGAAATATATCAATCTAAGTCATTAAGTAAAGAAGAATATGAAAAATTGTCAAATAATAAAAATAGCAATAAAATATATTTATCTGGCAGTTATAGCAATGATCCAGATAACGAATTTACAAAATATTATAAAGAAATTAATACTAATGGATTAACGATAGAAGAAATTGAATTACAATTATCAATTGAAAGAACAAAAAATATCAAGTTAATAAAAAATATGATTATATTTTTTGTTATACTTACAGTTATTTCACTTATCTGTTTATTCTTCTTTGGGTCTTCAATATCAAACACATTAAATGATTTATAAAACCGCCCAGGATTTTATTGATTCCGTAAATCCAAATAGAAGAGTAGTGAGAAATTGCTACTCTTTTTTTAGTCAGATTGAGTTAATAGAACATAATGAAAAGAGCAGGAAATAATTTATCCTGCCCTTTTCATTACCAACTTGCGGACAATATTAATTGCCCCATTCTTTTTCCTTTAAAATAATCATAGTTTTAATCCTCCTTAAATTGCCAATTAATTTTTATAAGTGAACCAATTTTAGGCTTAGTTATCTTACATGTATATTTATGGTATATAGTATTATATGAGTGTTCCAGTTTAGGATGAACTACATCTTCTTGTTGATTTATGGATTTTAACATACATTTTGGATCTCTTTCAAGAAGTATATCACTTTCAAACGAAATTGTATAGTAAAAATTTCTGATCGGGTTTTTAATTCTAAGGCTAGTGCTATTACCAGATTCTAAATCATTCAATAGCTGTTCGTCATTTATTGAATCAATATCTAATTTCCCATCCTTAATAGGGAACATACCCGGTATACTCATCACATAAACAATTTTATATTTTTTATGAGGCTGAATTCTACTATAATTAAACCTAAATTCCCATCTGAAAACCTTGTTATTATTTTTAAGAGTTATATTCTCCACATCATTTTCGTCATCTTCATCTGTCCAATATTTCTCTTTAACAGAAGATATGATATTGTCATCTGAATAATACCAAAATCCATATTCATGAAACCTATCTTGAATACTTGTCTTTTTCATATTGGTCAATGCAGGAAAACATGCATTCTTCTTTCCATCAGAGATATCTAATCCTCGTTTTAAAAAAGATTTTTCTTTTCTATTAAACACCATATCAAATTCATTGATAATAACGCCAGTTCCATCATTATAGATAGTTACATGTTTGTGATAATTTTCAAAATAATGTGTTACTCTTTTGTTTCGGAAAGAATGGTGAGATCGTATAAAATAACCAACATCAATACCATTTTTTATCATTTCAATTAAACTTTTTATGTCTGAAAATTTGACCATATTACGCCCCCAATTATTAGTATTTTTTTTCATTATATACCAATAATCGACACAATACTATCAGAACATTTGTACGCATTCAGAACTCTTATCTATTTCTTTGCCATACGAATGATATAATGTATATATTACTTATTCACAAAAGGGTAGTGGAGGCACATATGATGACAATTTCATATCCCGAAGGGACTACAGTTTCTGGTGAGATTATCAAACTTGATAACTTTGTTGTGATCACACGGACATATTCAAATGGGGTTAAGATTATGCTTCGTGAATCTGAGAATGGAGTGTCAATTAATATCACTGGGCTGGAAGAAGAGTAGTACAATAAAAGACACCTTAGTTGGTGTCTTTATTTATATTCAACATATTAATTATTCCGTCTATATCTGGTGTCATAAAATGTTTATTACCAGATTCACATTGTTTTAAATATTCCTGACAAGATTGTATTATATCTGATTCGTTATCGTCAATTATTTTCTTTACCAATATATCAAATGATTCACTTATCAAATAAGATTGTACATACATGTCATCAATTGGAAACAATTTAATATAATGTATTCCATGCGAATGACGAGGCTTTGTTTTTGAATTTGGTGGTAATGAAAAATATTGATCTTTTGGCGTTTTGGGTGATATATTTGAACGAAGAGGTACAACAAACTTATGATATTGTTCCTTATACTTTAATTTTACAATTAAAACACTTGGACGACCATCTTCGTTAAACATAAGTTCCTTATGCACGTTGTTTTCTTTACATTTATTGAAAAATTCATTAGATATTTTAACTAACCTCATCTTTTGCTCCTATAAAGAAAGAGCCATCTCTGGCTCTTTCTAACTTACAATTGGATAATATTCTAATTTTACATCCCGTTATCCACGGAGATATACTTACAATTGAATGATATTCTAATTTTAAGTCCCGTCATTCACGGAGACAAACATACAGTTGAGTAATATTCTTGCCGTTACTCACGACTTACTAGAAATCATCTGATTTCTTACTTATATTATATATTGTAACACATAAAAAATGTCACCAAAACAAGAAAAGTTTTTTGTGCATAATTACTATTTGCTTAACATTTCCTTTAACTCATCAAAGCTCAAGCCTTTTTCCTGAATCAGCTCGTCCAACTCAGAAAGTCTTTGCTGATGAATCTGTTCTTCAAGTTCTTTCTTTGCTTTCTTCATTTCTTTTAATGAGTTTTCCATGTTTTCGATTTCAGTTGTGATTTTTGTTAATTGTTCATCTAATGTGAGATTTTTGCGTCCTCTTGCCATAATAGACCTCCTGACTAACTTTTTGAAAATAGTATAGTTCAAAAAGCCTTTATTTTCAAGGACTTTCGTATGACAATTATCAACAAAACCTATGTTCTGGATTTATCTGTTTGGATAAATATGGTAAACTGATACCAAGCAAACTGTATCTGAGCCATCGTATCTCAGAGCGCCGCAAGACAGAATGCTCGGTATTATACCATACGAAGTTCCATAGTTGTAGTTGGCACAAGTTCTTTGGAAAAGTAAATATCTCGCCCTTTCTGGGCAAATACATTTTCCCAACTTTTATATAATACTACAAAGAAGGGAGGGTAGAATTGTTCGACATTTTAACGAACGTAATTAGAGTCTTAGGCTGTGCAAGTATATGCTATTTAGGATATTTGGGTTTAAAATTAGTTGTCACAATACTGATTTGCAAACACCCAGAATTATCTGAAAAGAAAGTTCAATACATTACTCGCATGGTCACAAAAGACAAACATCAATCTAAATAATTCTATTTTTGTATTCCATATTTATTTTTCTCTTTTTAAATCGGGGTGGGTAGTTGCAATGGCTACCCTTCTTTTATACTTTACATCCAGTTGGCTTAAATGCCGTCTATACATTTATTCTCTCTTAATCAAATAATAATATAGTATTTTTGATTTTTTGGAAGAAATATGCATCAAATTATTTTTTCTGCTATCCTTTATTGCCTATATATTATATAATTATAATACAATACATAATTATTAGTTCATTATAGTCGCTTCCCTAATAACCGGGCTCGCTACCTATAATAAAAAATAATCATATGTCATTGGAGGTGACTATGATGGACATAATAAAAAGTATTGTTGAGTGTGATTCTTTATATGGTGTAATCGCTCTTTTTATTCTATGCACTCTACTTGGGTTTGTATCATGGCTTTGTTATAAGGTAATAATCGAAGTCAAAAAACTAATCCAATACATAGTTAATAAAATTACAAAATATAAAGAAATTCATGCAAAAGCCCAGTACAAAGATGCTTTATTAAAAGTTGATTTAACTGAGCAAAATAAAGAAGGAATTGAGTAGAGCAATTCCTTCTTTATCCCACCTTATCGACCAAGGGATTGTTGGTTCAAACGAACGTAGAAGTAGGAGATAAGTTCCTAACTCATAAATTCATGGCTACGCTCCATGTTAGTACCGAATGGCTATTCTCATCAGTAGCATTGCATCTACTGAATCTCACCCATAGCATTACTGTGGCGGTTATTCCTTATATAAGGAAGCTTCCGACCTGACCATACGAGTTCACACATTGTCACTATAGCCTAATTTGTTACCAAAATAGGAGAGTAGTGTGAGGTTGACGTAATTCCCAGTTATGTGTTTATGTCACACAAGTCTATTCAGACGTTATAGGGTGTTTATCACCGTGTATCTCACGGATAACATACTTTAAACCTCTGTATCCAGAGTAAATTATGTATGTTGTCGGCATATTCAAAACTGAGGGAATACATTTTATCCCTACCGACATTTTTAAATGAAAATGCTGCTGCGATAGCAGTTGCTACGACAGGTATTGCATTACCACTTTTTACAATACCATCCAAAACTTCAATTAATTTTCCACCTGCATCAATTGCACCCTTAAGGAAATTCGAATTTAAGGTATCATTCGCAAGCTGTTCCAACTTTGCCTGAGCTAAGTCGATTGAAGCCTGGATTGATTTACTATATTCTTCATTTTCCTCACGAGCCGAACCTTCAGCATTGGTTGCTTCTTCATAACTCTTCTTAAGAATATCAATATTACTAAGGGCGGCGGCTAGGGCATTACTTTGCTGCTTACCTGCCAAAGCTTCTAAAAGCGAAGCACGATCAATGTCGCTAAGATCTTGCCATTTTTCTCCGATACCAAGGACAATATCATAAATATCCTTATATGTATCCTTGTCCTTCATAATATCAAAACCTGTAATTCCTTTTACAAGTGCTTGCAGTTTTGACGTAGAAGTTACAAGACCATCTGTATCTTCACCCATCTCTTTAAGCTCTGTTTCTGACATTCTGTTACTTTCACCTTATTAGGCTACTGACCATAAAATAATATTATGGCGATACGTCATTTCTGGCGTATTCTCACATTTCATATTTAAGGGGATTATAGTGTGAGATCGGACTGTATATCACCGTTTTCTTTTTTTATGAAGAACGGAACAACTTGGACAAATATGCTTTTTATCACATATAAGTCACCGCAGTCTCTGAGGATTTTTGTATTATTATAATTATTTTAAGCTAAATCTTTAGCATAGTACCAAAAATGATTCCCAAAATCGTGTCTTCCTTCTAGTAGCGAACTAGCCAAAGAGCCAGGATTTAAATTATACTTTTCAGCTCCATTTTTAATAGTTGTGAAGAAGTCAATAATATTATTATTTTTATCAACTTCCACAATTGGTGTATAACTTTTATTTATATATGTATCGGAATAGTGTAATTTCCCACATCCAATTGCATCATAAATTTGATGTACATTAATCCCAAGTTCCTTCGCAACATCATTTGGAGATAAATTTTTGTCTAATAAATTCTGGGCATTTTTAATATTCCATTTATTGCTATAATCAAAATTAATCCATTCAGGCAACTCTTTTATATCAAAAAATAATTGACACATACCTAATATGGTAAAATTTCGTATATCTGGATCATAAAATTTATATCCTTTATTTATCCAAAAATCTTTCTTTATTTTATCTTTTATTTTTTGATATTCCTTATCATGCCATTCACTTTGAATTTCTATTGCGATTTTTAATCTATGATTAACAATATCCGTTGGCATTATGCATCCTGTTAATGGATTAATACACGATTTTTCTTCTTCTATTGTATCTGGATAATAATACTTAAACATTTGTTTAAGAACTAATGCATGAACAGATTCTGTTCGACCATCACAATTTGGACATAGCAAAATATTTCGAGTATTATTACTATTATCACATTTATACATATTAGACCATTTAGCAAATATTGTTTCACCACATCTCTCACATATAAATTCAAGTAAATGATCTCTATTAATAAACTCGTTAGAAATACATGTGAACTCTTTGTTATTATTCTTTAGATAAATATTTATGTTGTCTATTGAAAAAATATTATTTTTTGCAACAGGTGATGGCACTTTACCTCTTAATATAGCGTCATATGTTAATTTATATTTATAGCCAAATTTATCATGACAAATTAACGGAGTAAGTGTTACACCCAAATATTCATCCTTATTAACATCTAAATAATAACCTAATTTTGCAAGGGTATCTTTTACAGAATCATAATCTTTATTTGCAAAAGGATTATTGCTACAAATATCGCATTTGGTTTTATGTCCAGAATGAAACGTATCCCAATTAGTACAAAATAATTCTCCACATTCACATCTAAAATTTAAAGGAGATTTACTATTAATATAGTCTTTAGAAATACATCTACTAGGAAGTTTATTGATTTCTGCATAATGATTAATGTTTTCGATTGAATATGGATTTGACGGATGAAATCTTCTTGTTCCTGCTTTTGATTTATTATGCTTTAAGATGTTATCTAAACTTGTTAGCAACTTATATCCCTGTTTATCTAAGCACAATAGCTTTTCTTTACAATTCTTATACTCATTTGATTGTAAAATAAAACCCCGTTTTTCAAATTCGTTTTTAACGTCTTCGTATGTATAACTTAAACTCATTACTTTATTTCCTCTCTTTCAATTAAAAATTTGCAATAAAAAAGAGTAGTCAATTATTTATTCTCTCTTTGACCACTCTGATGTTAATGTATTTAATTTTTCATCTTTGATATAAACCCAAAACATTTTATATGTTTCAGGATGTAACCCTACTAACTCATATTTAACTCCATGAGATGTTAAAAAATCTCGAAGTGGAATAGAGTAGCAGGGAAATAATTTTGATTGTTTCATTTCCTTTTATTCCTCTTTGTTTTTATAATAATACAAATCTTTCCTAAGTCTCTGATGTCCCCACATCCTTTGACTTATATAGTTGTTATGCTATGTTTTTATTTAACACGTACATAGACTATAGTTTTCACTATAGATGGGCACAAATTTACCCCTTAAACGTGCGGAAACGGTACGCCACATGTTACCTACTTTTTCTGGATCCTGAAGTACAGAGTTTGTTGCCGTTACGAGCGAAACTGACTTTTCAAGTGAGGTGGAAGCAGCGTTAAATGAAGCGGCAGAACGCTGAAGGGCTTCGCCTATGCCTCCGCTTGATATAGCTTCGTTATTACTGACCTCATTAAATACATCGACTATGTGTTCTGCTTGATCTGCTTCAAGCTGAAAACCTTTTAAGGTTGAAATAAGTGACTCGTTGGCTTCATCAATATTAATTCCATCGCCAACATTTTTATAAAGCTGTGAGATTTCTGCTAATTGTTTAGCATCTGGAATACTATATCCATTTTTCGACCAATCCGCAGTAGCTGCAATAGTATCAGAAATCGTACCTCTGACTTCCTTTGCAATATCTGCATAACTGTCAAAGTCAGCATAAATCTGTTTTGATGATTGCTCAGATACTTTCGCAAGTTCTGTTATCTGTGTATTTAAATCAATTACAGTAGAAGCAACTTGTTTAAAACCATTAACAATATCATTAAAACCGAAATACATTCCAATTTGTGCAGCAAAACCATAAAATGCTTTCTCTTTAATGACATCAAACATACTTCTGCCAGCACGACCAGCAAGTTCTTCAGCGTTAACAATTTTCATTATTTCGCCATGTATTTTTTCCAAACTGACACTAGGATTCCCAGAAATAAGTTCTTGCTTATATGCTTTAATTTTAGCTTTTGCTTCTGAAGACATTGCTGAATTTTCACGAAGTATTTTATTGATTTTATCAATTTCTTTTTGTCCTGACAATTGACTATATCCCTTTTCAGAAGCTGACATATTAGTGACAGTGGCGATAGTATCTTTGATTTTCTTTTCATACTTGTCTAAGTTCTGAATATCCTCATCAGTAGCGATACCATTTTGATTAGTCTTTATATTGTCGAGAAGAGTTGCGTACTGTTTGACAGCATCACGTACAGCCTGTACATTTTTTAAATATGTATCACTTGTCCAGCCACCATCATTAAACCTGTCAATAGTGGCTTGATATTTATCAACTTTACCATTGTAAGAATCTAACCGTTTATCATACTTATTGAGGTTCACATTGGCATTCTGTTCTTTGGCTTGTGTGTTTTCCTTAACTTTCTGAGTGTTCTGTTTTAATACATTATTCTCTTCTTTGATGGAATTAGTAGCAGACTCTACAGAAGCAGAAACATCTTTGTCAGGAAATGCGTCTTTCCTTTGGTCGGTAGAGTGTGATCCTAATGATGCAATTTCTGATTTTAATGAAGAGATTTTAGATTCTAACTCTGTAATTTGCTGATTTAACAATTGAACATTTTTAGAAGGAAGAGTGGTAATACTATCTAATGTCTTTCTAAATTCTTCGGCATTCGTTATAGCTTTCCCATCAATAGGAATAATATCCGCTGTAAGTCCAACAGATGTATCCCTAATTTCGCTTAATGTATAGCCAACTTTTTGAAGCTCTTCTTGCCACATCTGATATGTTTTTAATGCAGATGCATCTATGTTGGCAAGATTACCCAGGGCGTACCATTTTTTAGAACCACTTCTTTCCGATGAAGACGAGTTATTTCCTAAAACTATATCTGTTACACGATCTCGCATAGAAGCGGTTTTCTCATCATTATAAGTTCTATTAAAGCCATACGGAAGTTTGCTTTCGGCATTTGATAATTTTTCAACTTCATATCTTGTTTCTTCGAGTTGAAGTTCGTATGAGGCAAGTGCTTCTTTTTTCTTTTGAATAGAATCGCTTATATTATTATTTTGAGATACTTCAGGTGTTGGATTAGAACCAGATGAAATATTCGATTCTTGTGGAGTAGCAACAGTAGTAGAAGTCTTAATCTTTGCTAATTCAGATTCTAACTCTTTAACTCTATTGGTAAGTTTTTCAATTTCATCTACAGAAGCATTTACATTTAAACCATTTTTAAATGTCTCAGCAAATCCTTTTGCAGATACAGAAATCTCATCAAGCTTAGAAACAATAGTATTTAACTGTTCAATAACACCAGACAAATCTTTACTATTACCAAATAAGTCTCCAAGAATTCCATTCTCTGAACGTTTATTCTCTGCACGACCTAACTGAGCATTAGCATTTTTTATCTCTTTTTTTAAATCATCATAGGTAGAACCAAGTAATTTTTTATAAATATTACTGTTTCCGACCTTAAATTTTTCTTCGGCTCTCTTTATAATTCCTTGGTATGCACCAATAAGTTCAGTTGCACTAGCTTCATCTGGTTCAAAGAATTTAAGTATTTCCTTATTGGTCTTTCCAGTACCTTTCATGGCAGAAAAGAGTTTTCTATATGCTTCAAGCTGTCTTTGTGTTGACTGTGATACTTTCTGGTTTAATCGTTCTGACACCTCGTTACCAAGATCGAGATTTAAACTTAGTTTAATATTAGAAGTTGCTTCTCTGATATTATCAAGCTGTTTTAATAACGGAGATAATTCTTCACCATCACCGACATCAACCAGAACTCCCTTAATAGAAGATAAACTTGACTCAATACTTGTAAATAATGATTCAAGTTTTGTAAACTGTTCAGTATTGAAGACTTCTGTGTTCTTAGTCTGATTAGTTTCGTCTATTAATTTCTGAAATAAGGCTGTAATTGATTTTAGAGATTCTTCATCTTGAAGAATATTCCCAAATATAGAACGCTGAGAATCGGATAGAGTAGTGTCTTCACTAAGATTTTGTACTGATTTCGCTATAACACCATTGGAGAGAATATCATTAATTTTATTTGATGTTTCCTCTACTTGGTGAAAGATAGAATCAAGTTTTGTAGAAAATACTTGTAATTGATCTAATCCAAATGAGTCTCCGTTTGACTTATAGCTATCTTCAAGAAGGTAAGAGTATTCTGATTTAAATCGTCTTATTGCGTCTGTAGCTGTAAGAGTACCGTTTTCTAATTTTTCAAAATATTCAGCAAATCTATCATCACTAAACCAATCGTATCTATCAATTTTATTTGCATCTAAAAATTGGTTGAATGTCTGAGTAGCCTCATCACGAATATTTTGCATTTCTGCTTTTAATCTATCTAGTTCGTCTAATTTGTCAGCAAAACCAGAACCAACTTTAAAGTTTTCAAATTCATTTCGCAATTCTTCATTGGCATTTTTTGCATCACTCAATCTTCTAGTGAGTCTTTCTACTTCACCTTCTAGTAAACGAACATTTTGCTGTAATTCACCAATATCAGAGCTTACACCGAAATGACTAAATAATTTTTGAACATCTGTTCCATATGCTTTTAATGTTTCAAAAGAATCAAACGCCTCTTTAAATCCTTTTACAGAAAAAGCACTATCAATATTACCAGCAACCTTTTGAGCTTCAGACATACTCTTCGAGATTTTATCAAAATCAGGTAGGATATGTGATAAATCTGTTCCAGACATTGCTTTTAAAGCATTTGTCACTTTAATTAACTCAGAAGCATTGTCTTTAGAAGCCTTCTTTTGAAAATTACTATAAGCATCAGCAGTAGCATTTATTAAATCTTGTTGGGTTTTCCAATATTTTTGAAGGTTTTTATTATTGGAAATTTTATCAAGAGTGTCTGCAAATGATTTTAATTTATCTTCACCATTGATATTAACAACAACTTGTTGTTCAACGGTGGGTGCTTTTAATTTTATTTCATCAGCCATTCTATACCTCCTATATGTCTATTTTTATATTTGATTTATATTTATTCCATATATTTTCATAATCTTTTTGATACTCTGTTTTTTGATATTGGTCTATTCTTCTTTTAAAATCTTGAAGTGGTGATATTGAAGCTTTTTCTGCTTGTTCCCAGCCATGCTTAATACCAACTCTTTTGTTCCAAGGTTCAGGAAAAGACCAAGGCGTTCTGTTACCATCGTATTCGACTGGTGGTGCAGTCCAAGGAACTAACATTTCTCCATTAATATTTGCTCCACCATGCCAGCCTTGTCTAAACACTTGATCATAAAGACCATCTTCTCCTGCGTATCCATTTCTATAGGAAATTAAAGAGGGTTCAAACCATATACTTAAATAATCAGTAGCCTTTTTAGTTTGAATTAAATCATATAAACTTCCACGCCTATCATAAAAAGGGTTAGGGTAGCTATTATAAAAATCCGTAATAGTATCTTTATATATAGTTCTTATCTTTTTTTCTGCTACATTAAAATATTCCGAAAAAGACTTCTCTTGGGCTTCCTTAACTGCTTCCTTTGCTTTTTCTTGTAATTTTTTCATATATGATTGATAAAATGAACTTTGATTATTCGACATGTAATTTCATCACCTCCAAAATTTTCACTATAATTTCACTATTTTTACACTAAAATAGGAGAGCAGTATAACCACTCTCCATAAGAAAAAGCACTATGCGCTGTGACACGTATAGAGCCTGTTTGTTTCTTCGCCAATCTGTGATATAATTATATTCGTAGGTACTTACATTGAGTAACCCGTAAACCCTATTCGAGTACATTTTGGTACAGAAAGGCGAAGGTGATATTTATACTTCGTATATATTTTCATACAGTCAAGCTCTTACCAATTGAATCTCGTGCCTACCACGAAGGGAGAAAAGTATGAGTGAGGCTGTTCAAGTAGCTTTCATTTCAGGATTTTTTAATGTACTTTGCGTACTGATTGGAATTCTATTCAGAGATGAAAACTAATAAAATCGGATAGGAGCTGAGTTTTGGTGACGACCATTACTCGAACAAGGAAAGTGAAAAAGTCCGTGGCAGCCAGTCACGGCTTTTTCGATTTTATAACATGAAATTTGAATTTACTTAGACTTCTTTGAAATTGCCATTCTTTGCAAACTCAAGAATTTTTCCTTCTAAATCTGCTTTCGGAAACTCATCAAGCTTTTTACTTATAACTTTAACAAGCGGTGTGAGAGTAGCATTCGTCAAATCAGAAATCCTTCCAATCTGTTTGCTAATAAACGCCTGAGCGGTTGTCTCATTGAACTGAGTGTCTGACTGCTTCATTGTTAAAATTGTCTTGAATTCACTCAATTCACTCATAGGAATAAGTGGATCGGCTTTATCAGAACCAACCATTAAAATATCGAGTAAGCCAGATGATTTAAGTGCATCATATCCCTTGATAAAACCTTTATCGTCCTTGTCAATCTCAAGATCTGTATATAATTCAATTACGGCACGACAAAACTGTATATACTGAGCAACAGAATTTACTCTAATCTTATCTGTTTTACGATACTTTGTTTTTCCATTGTCATCATAAGCTTCTTGCTCAAATGTTGTTTTATCTACAATTAACTGTGCATAGGCATCTTTCTTAATGATTGATACATAAGGGGTGATTTTAACTTCCTCCTTGATAAATCTATCCTTTAACTGCTGAGTTGCCATGTTGTTGTATCTCTCTACAAATTCCAAAATTTTCATAATTCCTTTTTCTCCTTTATTTCTTATTTTTCTTCGCTTCTCTGCGAAGTTTCTTTAAAACGTCATATTCTACCCAACCACCATATTTGAGATTTCTGCAAATAAACGTAAGGTTGGTTTCTGGGTACTTAGCCCACATCATTTTTCTTTTTAAAAGTGACATACTATCTGGATTGCCCTTCACGTCAAAAACCTGTAAAGTTCCATCAGACCAGACAACATTAAAATCACTTCTATATTTAATAGGTAGAATTGTTTTACCTTTATATTTAAATTTATCTTGAAGAACATATTCTACTTGGCGTTCATATGATAATATTTCTCCACTTTTCATCTTAGGTTCTATATACTCTTGTAAAAATTTAAGTTCAGTGAGACTGTCATAAGTTACACCTTTATATGTTCGATTTTTCTTACCTTGTTCTGAAATATCTACATGATATTTCGATTTAGCTTTTGCTATTCCCTTTCACTCCTTTACATAACAAAAGAGCAGCTTCCGAAGAAACTGCTCTTTCTAAAACATATTTATTTAATTTTTTACATCGCTAATTGCATAGGATATAATTCCCACTTACCATTAGGATATTTAGTTACATTATCCATAACAACCTTATGTACTTCTTCTAAGCTTCCCACATTCTCATCAATATGAATCACTTTACCACCCAAAATTGAAATTTCCTCACAGATTACATTAAAGTAACATCTTTCCATACTTATTCCTCCTCATTTAGATATACAAAATAACTCGTATATATCAACTTTAAGGACACGAGATAATGTGATTGCATTAGTAAGAAGTATATCACTTGTATTATCATTTTCTATTTTGTTAATAGCTGCAACCGATAAACCGGTAAGTCTTGATAGCTCTTGTAATGTGAATCCTCTTTGATTCCTGTAATACCACACTTTGTTCTTCATAATGTTAATATGTACAAATGTATTTTATTTATGTACTATATTATAATATGAGTAATTTTTACTGTGGCAGAAATATTTAATCATCCTTAATTGGCAAACTTAATACTTCTGGTTTCAATTTTTCGTGGTAAATATCATCGCCCCCAGCGGCTTCGTAAATTTTCCCTAACTCCGTAAAAGTTTTTAATCCAGAATTGTCAACATAACCTTTTTCAGAAAATTTAGCATGTAATCCATATAACTGATTTCTTAATGTCGCAACTGTACGCTCTTTATCAGCTCTTTCTTTTTCAGTTAATTGACATTTTATATCATCTATACCCTTTGACATTTTAGATATTTCTTTGTATTGCCAATTATCATGTTTTTCTAATATTGTCAATCGGTTCTCAATTGACTCCCTATCTTGTTCGGAACCTGTTTTGATTTTGTATCTCTTTTTGAAGTATGTATATACATCTAAACATTCTTTAATAGCAAACAGAAATAAAAATATAGCCAATATAACATTGACATAATTTATCTTCAAAGCAGCTTCTAAATATTCCATTCAAGCCACCTTTCTAAGAACATAGATTCTTGAATGTTGATTTCACTGCTTTAGAAACTCCACAGGCTGCTTTCAATCCGCTACCAAATGTACCAGGATATTCAATACCTTTTGGGTCTTTTCCTTTGAGTGCACATAATATCTCAAGTGCGGTGACTAACCACTGCTTTTCACCTACTTTAACATAGTGTGATCCAAAAGCTTTGTCTGTAGCAGAACCCCAAATTCCGTCAACTGACAGTTTTGCTCCATAATCCTTATTTAAAGCGGTCTGAACAACTTTTATGGCAGCTTTCTTTGTTTTATTTCCCCAGATACCATCAGCAACAATATTACAACCCACAAACTTATTAGCTGCTTTTTGCCCATTTGCCACGATCTTCTTTTTTGCATGATTAGATGTAGAAGTAGAAGATGGGGTTGTCGTAGATGCCGATGGTGTTTTTGAAGTAGTATTAGAAGATAATTTATTATAAAACTCTGTTTTCCATAAATTATTTTTGGTTTCATTTCCACACCAATATGCCGGACACGCTTTGCCTGTACGGTCGAAATGCCTAAGAACATGGTCTTGTGGGATATGATACTTTTTCATTAATTTCTTCGTAAGTTCAATAGCATTTTTGATAGTAGCTTTTGATGGATAAATTGTTCCATCTCTTTTTGTATCACACAATTCAATACTAATACTATTATTGTTAGTACAAAGAGTATAATATTTTCCTCCCCCAGTTATATTACAGTTGCTATATCTTGTACCACCAACAGACCATGCAACATAATTATCTGGGACTGATTGTGTGACAGAATCATCATCAACAAAATAATGTGCAGATGCCTCTACATAATTATTAGAAAAATATCTGGCATTCGATTCATCAGAATCTCCATCATTACCTGTGTAATGTATGAAAATATATTTAATTGCAGATGTACTTCTTTTTGCTCCGTAATTTCTTTTATTAGCTAAATTCTTTTTCATTTTGTAGGACATTAAATCACCTCCTACTTGTTCTTTAAGTCAAATAAACTGGATTCAATTAAAGAATCTAAATATTCGTCAAAATCTGCATTTGCCGTTTTAAGGCATTCAAAAGCAGAAGTCGATAACGCAAAAATAATCTTACTCTTTGCAATCTGACGAACTTCTTCTTTTTTATCCTCCGTCCATGCATCAGTACCCTTAACTCCCTTAACTTCTGTTTCATATACATCTTTAACTACAGATAAAACATTTTTCTGTAGAATTTCGGTATATTTATCAATCTTTTTTGCCTCTGTATACTTCTTAATTTCGTTTCCAATATAAGTCAGTACAGGAAGTAATATAACTGTCCAAATTGTCACAATTACCTCGTCCCAATTTAATGAATTTAATAATTCTTTCATAATTCTTTCTCCTTTCCAAACAAAAAGAACGGGTTTACCGTTCTCGTCATAGTTACTTATTTAATTGTCTTAATATCTCAACACATCGTTTCAGATTACTACATAAATAATCCAATTCGTCCTTTGTTTCATGTCCACTAAATGTCATACGAATACCACTATGTATTAGTTTTTCATCTAATCCAATTGCCGTAAGAGTAGAAGATGGGGTTAAATCACCCGATGTACATGCAGATCCAGTTGATACCTGTATATCTGCCATGTCTAATAATATCATCAATGACTCACCCTCAATGCCTTCGAAACAGACATATAGATTGTGTGGTAAACGATCTTTAATATTCGTACCAATAATATGTGAGTCTGCTATATTATTAATAATGAAATCATAAACATAATCTCTACTATCAGATGTAACAGAAGAGTAGTTATAATTCTCAACTGCTTTCCCCAGCGCAGCAATACCTATTACATTTTCAGTGCCACTAAATAATCCCTGCTCTTGTGAGCCATATATAAGCGGTTCTAATTCAATTGATGATTTCTTGTATAGAACACCAGTACCTTTTAATGCTCCAAGTTTATGTGCAGAAAATCCTAAACCATCAACATTCAGTTTCCTTACGTCAACAGGAATTTGACTGATAGATCCTGTACAATCAACATAAACAATAGCATTGTAAAAGTGGCATATATTAATAACCTGTTGTATATCCTGAATTGTCCCTATCTCAGAATTGGCGTATTCTATAACAACAAGTTTTTTCATAGGGTTCATAGACAAACACTCTTTGAGATCTTGAAAATAAATTTTTCCTGTGTAGTCAACTTTAAGTGGACATTTATATTTCAATGATTCCACACATTTCAGGACTGACTTATGAGATGTAGGAGAGTATAAAACCATGCAATGATGTTTATTTGTATAACCTTTAATAAATAACGTGTTATTGGCTGAACCGCCTGATGTAAATATAATATCTTTAGAATCTGCATTGATGAATTTTACTACATTATTTCTTGCAGTAGTAATAATTTTCTTTGCTTCAACACCCGATTGGTACATTGACGATGGATTCTGATATGTGTCCAAAAGAGATACCATATAATCTTTAACTTGTGGTAACAATGGGGTAGTAGCTGCGTAGTCAAGATACATACAATCACCTACCTAATCTAACTCATAATTACACCACTTTTTATATACTTCAGTAGTGTCTGCTTTAAGAAATACCATTGCCAAAATTACATTATTTGTTTTGTCATCTATACTTGTATACATATCAACTGGATATACATTATTTTTAATATATAGTAGATACTGTTTGGGGTTGACAATCCTAACTGCTTCGTGTGGAGAATAATCTCTTGTTTTTAAATTCGTTTCTATCATTTTCCCTTCATTCCTTTATTTGTATTACCGTAAAAAAATGGGAATATAACATTTGAATAGTAATGTCATATTCCCATCAGAATTTTCTAAAATCACTATTCAAATTGCATCACCCTTTCTTTTTAGGTGAATACTTAATCTTTTCATACTTATTTATATTTTCCTTGACTAAATTATTAGTTGTATCTGTTGGAATAGAATCCTGTATAGTGTCATTTTCAATTTTGTCCGATATTGAGTTTGCTCTTATATCAGCGATAACGTTCTGATAACTTCCACCAAAATGATTTAGTCCAGATAAATCAAGTTTATCTAATTTGTGTTTTGCTTTATTTGCTGTAAGTTTATGATTTGCATAAGAAGATGTAGTAAGATAAATGTCATGGCAATTTTCGCTACAAAATGTAAACATCCATGTAGGTTTATCCTTATCTTTTCCACAAACAGGGCAATACTCATATGGTTTATAACAAACAGCACATATCTTTTCCTTGCTCAAGGTAGACCTCCTTTAGAAAAGCAGAGTGGTAGAAAAACTACCACTCTTATAGTTTATTAGATTGATATCAGATTAGGCTTCCTCTGGTTCATCAATGAAGTAGATTTCTACCATCATCTGCTCAGTCGTACATGTGTCAGTAAGGATTGAACCCTTGTAATCCATAGTCTGTGAGTCACCACCCTCAAGGGCGATTGTTACCTCTGGACTTGGAATGAATGAAGCGATGTGAATAACAACGGCTCTAAAGCTTTCCTTATCGCATGGATCAACTGCAAGTGCCTTAACAAACAATTCGTGAGCTTTAGGAAACTTGTTACCAGTAATAGATACTTTTGCACCACTCTTAACCTTTTTCTTGTACTTGACGAAGAACTCTGTTTCATCCCCTGCCTTTGGTGGAGTAAGTACATGTGCTGCAATACCGAACTCAGTCTCTGTAGCGGTTTCAGGGGTAGCAGCAATCTTATATTCCTTGCCAAGAGCACCATTTGCAAGACCAGATACAACTACTGAACCATCAACATAATCTTCTGAAAGATCGAGTGTTTCGCCAGTTTTAAGAGTTGTAAGAATAGGCATTTCAATAGCATTATCGCTTGTTGCGATTTCTGCATCTGTTGCAGCAATAGTTGAAACGACAGCAAGATTAAGAAATGCGTTTGTTGCAGTAACATCGCCCTTCTTACCTGTATACTTTCTATATACAAGATTACCTCTTGCATCATTAACGTCTGTTGAATCAGCAGTAATGTCAATATTAAAATTATTAAGCTGAGTAAGAGCATACAGTGGGACACCAGCTTTAGTAGCACCATAACCAAACTGTGCTCTATCAATAATTACGTCACCAATCTTAAATGCCATAATTTTATTTCCTCCTTAAATTATTAAAAATTTGTATAAAAAAAGAACATCCAAATAGATGTTCAAATTAACTATATTTCTCTCATAAAATTAAATTGTTCTTTATCAATTTTACTTGTGTCACAGAATCCAGAATAACTTCCACCCATCAATGCATGGGTTTGCTCATATATTTGAAGTCTTTGAACTGCATCGTAAAATTGATATATTTTTACTTGTTTTAATTCTTCAAGTTTGTATTTAAAACCAGGGTGATTTGTCAATGCTGAAATAATAGGTAGAAGATTAGACTCAGAATTATCATCTGGTTTTTTCATAGATAAGTTCATTTGGTCTTCTTGCCTCATCCAATCTCTAGTAGTTCTTCCTTTTGCTTTTTCTACTTTAGGATGAATATTCATAATGGTTCTGATATACTCAGCAATTTCCATATATTCATTTTCTGACAATAGAATATTAGACTCTGGATTATATAACCCAAATTGTTCTTCTGAATTTTCATCAGTATAAGGAACAATTTTATAGTCTAGGAAATTTACATCATGAAATATCAAACGAAGTGGAGAATAATCTTGTTCTGGAATTTGAGATAATAGATTATATACCTCTATATCTTTTACCTTGCACCAATTTTCTACACCGAGATTAAATAGCATAAGACGAATCGAAGTGGAATTATTAATAAATGGGGAGATAGCAGTATAAAATTTTGATTCACCAATATCTAAAATATCACCTATAGTTGGCTGGGATATTTTAATTCCGTGTACATAATAATCTTCACCAAAGAAAAGTTTTAATTTATCAAAATGATATTTATCATTAGATGATTTTTGTTTCTTTTGGTTGTCTTCAATAGTAGCGGTTTGAATTGCATCCAATGCACCAGATGATATATTAGCCATTAAATCACCGCCTTAACTGATAGTTACCCAAATTTGTTTTTCCATTGGTTGTATTTACAATTCCATTAGTGTCAATAACTTGGAATACGAGAGTACGAACAAGATAATTATTATCTGTTGTGGACTCTTTTGATGAAATAAGATGTGTTTGCATTCCAAATATATTAGACCAATTAAATCGCTCTCTTATAATAGAGGCAATAAGATCATGTCTTGGAATCCTTGTTAATTTATCCATTCTATCGTTTCCATGAACAAATATTGTAAATGTGATAGTTGTATATTTTAATGTGTCTTGATATCTCGGTGTTTCATCAAAAGACACCTGATAACAAATATAATGTTTTACCTCTGTTTGAGTATCTGGAATAAATAAAAAAGGACGGATATTTGAATTACTTCCAAAATATCTATCCCATTCTCCAAGAGGTTCATATTCCTTGGTATCTTCATTCCATTCCCAGTTAATATTACCATCTTCATCGAAAAGTTCAGATTCTAATGATTTCTCGTTAAGTGCATATAAAAGACATGGATTAAGCATAAGTGCTTTCTCAATCTTTTTCTTATACTGAATATTTTCATCATCAGGAGTTGTCTTATACGCACGAAGTTTGTTTAACAAATCATTCTTTGTAACCAATTTTTCTGCCATACAATACCTCCTATTCAGTTAATTCTAACGGCAAAATTTCAGATTCAATCGGCAAATTATCCTTAACAATTTCACACTTAACAGACAGTATTTTGCCGATAACGGAAGTGTCATTTGAAAATTTTACTTTCTTTTGGTTGTACTCTGTACCAACTCTCCATGTTACTTTGTCAGTCCAATCTTCATTATCAATAGAGCAAGCCCATGTAAAGGTTGCATCAGCATATTCAGTTGTAATATCTTCATTGGAATCATTAAATAGATTTACCGTAAGATTTTTATAAGAGCCACCAACTTTGATTGTAGAAGTGGATGCTGAAATTCTTGCTGTAATAGAAGATGGTGGAGTAGTTGGAGTATCTGGATCTGTTGGGGCGATTTCTGAATCAAAATACGAAGCCCACATACCAATAATATTACCATCAGAATCTTTCTCGATATAATCTCGATGTTGGTCAAAGAAATCTTGATATAAAGTTAATTTCTGAACCCCAAGTGGTTGAGCATTTTCAACCTTACTGATCTGCCAGGCTATTGCATTGTCAGTAAAAGAACTAACCAGTACACGCATATTCTTTGACGACTCGTTTGTATACCAAATCTTTTCAGTAATTGGATTTAATGGTAGCCATACTTTATCTTGATTTTCTTGCGAAGTAAATCGTAAATCAGTCCAAAGTCCGCTGTTATAGCTGCTTTGTATTTTTAAAACAGACCACATTCTACGTTTGATTTTTTCTGTTCCATTATTTTCAATCCACATCAATTCATAATTACATTTAAGAATTAGATACTTTGGAAATTGATTTGCTGGTTCGGTACGAAGAATCATCCATTTTTCATAGATGTTTTCATCATTTGGTATATCAATGAATAAGCCGATAAAATTATCATTATGATATTTTTTCCGATAATCAGTTTCAAAATAATAGAGTTCGTCACCTTCAGAAAAATGTGTTTTTTGTGTTGGTTTAAACTGGATATAGTAATCTACTTGGTCTTTATCCATAGACTGATATGACTTAACAATAAACTTTGCATCTATGCGTGTTTTAGTTGTATTCTCATATGTCATACCTTCAGCTAATCGTGGCTGATCGTCATGGTAGAAATCATAAATATAACATATTTTACTCTGGATATCATTATCCCAAGTCTGTTCCATCACCCAATCAGACTGTTCCTTATAAATCTGACCAATCGTTTTAGCACCGTTGTTCTTGGCGTTTGCGACACGCCTAGCTGTCTGTAGACTCGGCATCGCAACCCACCTCCTCAAACATCTGCTTAATATATCCGTGAGAATCTAAGATTGCCCTGCGGAATTTTTTGTAACTAAAATGGTCACTCTTGAAATTATCCATAGCACCTTGTAAAGTTGCCATAAGAGTTACCATAAGTCCATTATCATTAAATAAGGTTTTTGTGCCACCTAATTTAAACATAACATTCTCAAAGAAGACGAGAAATGCATCATCATCTTCAAATATTTTCTCTTCAATTGTCTTGTCTTTATAAAGCAGTAGCTTGTGAATGTCGCCATGCATTGCACGAACTGCTTCATTGATTTGCTTGTCTGTGAAGTTGCCATATATGTATTGCATATTAGGACTCCGTGTTAATATAGGAATTGTATATATATCCGTAATCACGAATACGTTTATTCAATTCAGTTTTCATGGAATTAAGACGGTCAATCATATTTTTATGATTGTCGAGTAGCTTCTTTTCTTCCTTGCCGCCTATCATTATTGATGTGTGCAAGATAGAATCAACCTGCGGCTGTAACCATTCAATCGTCATTCCAAGTACAAGAATTCCTACGACAAAATTCATATCAGCCGTTTCGTCTACTGAATTATTCAGTGTGAAATCCAACTGTTGAATTTCATCATCGAGTGTGAGAGAAGAGAATAGTCTACGCACTCTTGGATTAGAGATTACATTGTTTAATCGCTCTGTATATATCTCAAGCAAATCGTTTTCGTCAAGAGAGAGTTCCTTTGGATCTGAAATTCGTCCTCTTGTTCGTGAAAAAATTGTTTCGTATGGAAGCGTCATTGTGAGCCTCCTTTACTTAACGAATAACTTACTAATCAAATCAAAATCAGAATCAAAAATCTCACTTAAGATTCTTACCTTTGAAATACTATCAAGATGTCCATTTGCGATTTCACCTGCAACCATCTGACAAAGTACATCCTTTGCACCGATAGGAAGTTTTTCAATTTCCGTTCTCATTCTGCTATTAGGTAAATCTAAAATTTCTAATAAATCCTCTGATGTATACATATTGTCATATACTTTTGTAACTGAAGGGAAATCAGCTAACAAATCATCATCTTCAATAATGAATCTAGGCAAGAAAATATGGTCAGAACCCTTACGAATCAAAGTAACTAAATCTCTGTAGTTAATTTCGCAAGTCTTTCCATAATCCTTAAATTCATATGTATTACCAGATGGACATGTAATATTTAAACCGCCAAAACATACTGAACGACATAAAATAAAGTCAGAATCAGTAAAAGTTTTCTTTGGCTTTTCAGTTGCTTTTGTTTCAACTGTTTCTTCTGTCTTAGTAACAGTTTTCTTTGTATAAGCCATATTTGTTTCCTTTCTTTCCATATAAAATAGGAGAGTATTTTCATACCCTCCTATATAAGTGTTGTATTATATTAGTCCTGAGAAATCTTCCACTGACCAAAGTAACGACCAAGACGAGTAGCAACACCAAGCTCTCTTTGTACTTCGTACTTCATAAGGTCTGCGATGTTGCTATTAGCTTCACCTCTGTCGGTAATTTCATCAATGATTGTCTCACCAACATCGACCATATCAACCATCTTGTTATCACCAGAAGCGAAAATCCAAAGTGTATTATCATCATACATAGTCTTTGTTACATCATTTCTTGCGAATCTCTGAGGAATCTCAACAAGACGATAGCGACCATAGTTACCAAGTCTACCCATAGATGCAACGGCTTCCTTCTGAGAAGCGGCAATCCAGTTTACATTTACAAGGTTTTCAAGTTCCTGAAGACCTACCATAGTACCCATAATTACAACTTCTGCGTTGTCATTTGCAACAGATACATTCTGAAGTACCTTATTGAACTTGCCTCTGTTCTGTGTATTTAAAGCACCAGTTTCAACGAAGCCTGTCTGCACAGGAAGCTTTTTAGGAGCATTAAGAACTTCTGCGAAGATAAGATCCTGAACCATAACAACAAATGCCTTTGTAATAGCATCAATAAGTTTTGTCCAATCTTCCTGTCCAATTAAGTACTTATCAATATCAGCACCAACAGCGGCACCATAAAGATCAGTTTCAACAGAATATGTCTCACCTTCTGGTAATCTCTGGAGCATTGTATCGTGGTGTCTCTTACCCATTCTTGCTACAGAAAGAATTACTTCCTCATGCTCATTCTTGAATAAGTTCTCATCACCATCGTTAAGATTTCTATAGTTTACAAGCTCATTAAACCACTCATTCTCTTTAAGACCTGTAGATACTGTCCAGTCTGTTACCTCCTCGATAACATTGAAGAACTGTCTACCGAATTCTTCATACGCACGAATACGTTCTCTCTTCTTGGCATCCTTTGTTAAACCAAAGATTTTGAGAGACATTTCACGAAGTTTATCCTCTGCATCCTTCTTAGAAATACCCTCATCGAGTTCTCCCTTATATAAATCAAACATAAGGTTCTTAATTTCATCATAAGATGTATTCATATCATTAAACACATTCATTACATGTGTGCTAAAATTCATTCTACTCATTATATTTTATCCTCCCTTCTTACGCAATAGCGACCTTGTGTTTCTGGCTACCAGCTTCGATTGTTACCTTTTTACCTGCTACTGGTGTACCATCAAATGCATCTGCACTAAGTTCATATACATCTGTTACACCGAGAACAAAACCTCTAACGGTCTTTGTTCTGCTTGCACTTGCTTCGTTGAAGAAATTAGAAGTAGCTGTAAACTTAGAATTATAATTTTCTGCAATAGTAGGAACTTCATAAATTAAAATTGCTGGTGCATTAGGATCAATCTTCTTAACTTCTACATACCAGTTTCCATCAGCAGCCTGCTCAAGAATTTCCCCCTCAAAAGTAGTAGGTGCATCAGCGACCTCATACTGATCAAAAGATACATATTTACCTTTTCCGCATACAGTACCATTGTCTGTATCTGTCTTAATTACCATGTTTAATGTTCTACCTACACGCTCAGAAAGAACTTTAGTAGGGAAGCAAACATGATGCTGTTCAATTGAATAACGTAAAGCCATTATTTTTTCCTCCTTAAATTTGATAAAATAAAAAAGACCGCTTTATAAAAGCGACCTAACAAAAAAGTGATTATTTAATTTTCTATTTATTTGTTCTGAAACAATTTTCCATATCTACTTGATTTAACAACTTTAGATGGGTTAGCGAACTGTTTCTTAGAAGTTGATTTCTTCTCCTCTGTCGATGCATAAAAAGTTGAATGTTCTGCAATAAAATCAGAATGGATTACCTTAACCTGTGTTTCAAGTTCAGCAAGAGAATAGTTATCCATATTCTTATAAAGTTCAGCAAAATCTTTATTCACAAAATTTCCTTCTTTATCTTTTGTAGAAATAGATTCGTATCTCTCGTCTGCAAGAATTTTTTCACGCTTTTCATGAAGCTCATTCTTCTCTACAGTTTCCTTAAATGCTTTTAATTCAGCATAATTTGAACGCATATCATCAAGTTCTTTCTGCTCATCAGCAGTAACAAACTCAACATATACTTCAACTCTATCACCAGTAAGAGAGTAGTTGTCTTCCTTAGAATCATAAGTCTGCTTATAATATCTTCCTGACCACCAATCACACATGATTACATAATCATCATAAACAGTGACACCATAATATGTATTATCTGCCTCTGCATATGTAGCGTTTACTAAATCCTGAATAGCATAGATTTTATCCTGTAAAGATACAGCAAACTTTTTAATTTCTCCATCTTTCACAAATGAATATTCGACGGTATTATTAGATACAGAATTATCTACTTTTTTCTTGACTTCATCATCATCTGATGGAGTAGTAGTTGATTCATCTGTAGTTGAATCCTCCTTGCTATCATCTATAGTAGATTCAGTTGATTCATCATTAGTTGGTTCTACACCCTCGTCTGTAGAAGGAGTATCTTCCGTTGAAGTATTATCTGTAGTGCCATCAGTAGTATCAGTATCATCAAATGCTTTTGCAAATGCTTCAACTAATTCTTCGTCTGACATATTTTCATAATCGAATGTAATATCATCAACTGTCTTTCCATACTTCTGACATAACTCTTCAAATTTATTCATATTGACGTTGTTTCCTCCTTCCTTAGAATTATTTTTATTGTCAAAACAAGCAGTCTCTAATTTTTCAAGTCGTGCTTGTAATTCAACCATTTTTTCGTTAAATTTAATTAGACTGTTATTTTCTTCACTGAAATCTTCGAGCGTAATTTTGCTTCCAAGCATCCCCTCACCAATAGGTGTTCCATCTTTCTCAGCTCCCAAGCAAGTGCATCCTGCAAATTCAAAATCATCTAATTGTAGATATTTTTCTTTTGCATTGTATGAACACTCGTATACAATCAGCTCACAGCTCACCTTTGTTCCATTTTTTTCACGAATGATGTCTGCACAACGAGTATATGATTCTGGAATTGCTACACGAGCAACGACATATGTTTTATCCATATCTTTGTCATATTCGAGATAAGGTTCATCTGATGTAAAAGTACCAACCTGTTTTTCATCATATACAGTTATTTCATTACCGTTTTCGTCTGTTTCTATATGATAATCGTGAGAATGGAAATCCCAAGAACCGTCATCCAATTGATGAATGTTTGCAAGCAGTGGAGAATATTTTAGACTTGGCATTGCAGCCTTCATAGAATCTTCAGATATGTAACTACCATTACGATTAAGTAATGTATGGCAAACACGCACTTTAGCATATAATTTATTATCTTCTGCTTTTTCTATATCAGTAGAAGAAAAATCTTGAATTGCTTGTACATAAAGTGGTTTACCAGATTCCTTTGAAGAAAAATTATACATTTTCTTATGCTTACAGAAACTAATTAAATCTTCAATTGTAAAATATTTCTTTTGCATTATTTCCTCCTTTCTGAATTATTAATAAGCACTCAGATAGGAGAGTGCTAAATACTCAGCATATTACTATACTGAATTTTTCTTTTATCTATATCATCATTTGAAAACTGAATTTTTCCAGAATTCAAAAAGGTATAAATACCATTAGTAACATCAATCTTCTGAAAACCAAGAGAAGATAATTTCTCAGCAGTAGAAGTATCTGTAGTTTTTATAAAATTCTGTTTCATCCTTTTATCTCCTAATTATCATTCTTATTCTGGTCACGAGTTTTACTTCCTTCATCTGAAATCTGTGTATCAGAAACTTCTGGTTTTGTTCCATCAGAGCTATTTGAAACTGTATTAGCAGAAGTAAGAACCTTAAATCTGTTTGGTAAATCAAGAATGTCATTACCTAAAAATGCAAGTGATAATGTATCTAATTCGCTAATACCATTAAGTGCGTTGATCGCAAGAATTTTTGTTGCATCATACTGTAAATCTTTCTGTAATGATTCCTTAAAAGCGTCTTTGGTATATGCTGATACTTCAAAGAATTTCACTTTAGCAGGATTAGAAACTTGATAACCAAGCATACGATTTGTCCAACCTTGAATCTGACCAAGTAACGCTGAAATTGCAAATTCTGTATCAGCACGAGTTGCTGAACGGAATGCCTCAGCTCCACTAATAGTAGAAGAGTTCAAAATCTGTGCTCCACCAGAAGTATTTAAAACTTCCTTTGTAGCTTTTTGAACTTTTGTTGTATCAGTAGATTGATCGTCAGAGAATGAAATAGTGTCAAGTGGGATAGGGGTAATTGCAGCACCTACATAATCAGGTAAACTTGCAACCATCTTGTTATAATAATCTACAGCCAAGTCAATATTAACCGACCATGCATCGGGATCTGTTGCACCTGATAATGTTGGAATAGTAGCGGTAATCAATTTATAAATCTGTTGTTCGTCAGCCACAGCTTGTACATCAGCCAAATTGAGCAACCCAATTAAATCAATGAATAGTCCACTGTAAATTGGTACAATTGTTTCCCAAGACTCAATTCTTGACTTTGTACACAAAGCATATTCA